>Ga0308168_1000051_pt1 | contig 255163 bp, 198 predicted proteins | sample PhyCR2_FD_202133 | JGI IMG/M metagenome (GOLD analysis project Ga0308168, IMG submission 202133) | Phyllosphere microbial communities from UC Gill Tract Community Farm, Albany, California, United States - DLSLRC.R2 | ecosystem: Host-associated > Plants > Phyllosphere > Unclassified | place...
CATCAACACCGGCCTGATCTCCAACGAAGTGGCGCCGTTCGGCGGCATCAAGGCCTCGGGCCTGGGCCGCGAAGGTTCCAAGTACGGCATCGAGGACTACCTCGAGATCAAGTACCTGTGCCTGAGCCTCTGAAGACGCGGTTTCACCAACGCCCGGCCTCGGCCGGGCCTCTTGAAAGGAACGTCATCCATGCACGCTTCACAGCAACGCACGTGGGCCCGCTCTGGCATCGAGACCAGTGTCATGGGCTTCGGTGCTGCCCAACTGGGCAATTTCATGGCCCCCATCAGTGAAGAGACAGCGGCAGAACTCATACAGGCCACTTGGGATGCCGGCATCCGCTTTTTCGACACCGCCCCGAGCTACGGCCACGGCCTGAGCGAAGCCCGGCTAGGCCATGGGTTGCGCTGGCAGCCTCGCGACCAGTTCGTGCTGGCCACCAAGGTAGGCCGGTTGCTGACGCCTCGCCGTCGCGAAGAGATCGATTTCGGTGGCTGGATCAAAGGGCTGCCGTTCGACTGGCGGTTCGACTACTCCTATGACGGCGCGATGCGGTCCATCGAAGACAGCCTGCAGCGCACCGGGCTCGAGTACATCGATGTCGCGCTGATCCACGAAGTGGATGTCTATACCCATGGTCGTCAGCAGCCGGAGGTGTTCGATCACGCCATGAACGGGGCGGGCAGGGCGTTGCTCGAGCTTCGCGACCAAGGCGTGGTGAAGTCGATCGGCATTGGGGTCAATGAAAGCGACGTTGCCCATGAAGCCATTCGGCGTGTCGATTTCGACTGTCTGCTGCTGGCAGGCCGCTACACGTTAATCGAGCAGGATGCCTTGGACGGGTTCCTGCCACGCTGTGAGGCCCAAGGCGTCTCGGTCATCGTCGGTGGCGGCTACAACAGCGGCATTCTGGCTACCGGCGCGGTGCCGGGGGCGCGCTACAACTACGCGCCTGCGCCAGCGCCCATACTGCAGCGTGTGCAGTCGATCGAAGACGTCTGCCGAGCGTTCGATGTGCCTCTCCGGTCGGCAGCGTTGCAGTTCATCGCCGCACACCCAGCGGTGGCGAACCTCATCCCCGGTGTGCGCAGCGTTCAGCAGCTCACCGAAAACATCGTGACCTTCGAACACGATATTCCCCACGACTTCTGGCATGAGCTGAAACGGCGCGCGCTTATCCGCGAGGATGCGCCAACCCCGGCGTCACACTGATACCGCTTTCGATCCCGATGGATCCAGCGAGCGTTGACCTCACCGGTCAGTGCTCGTTTTTTCGCCGTACGTTGCACGCGTAAAACTTCTTTACAAGACCAATAAATAGAGAGGCTCGCATGAACAAAGTATTGATCGCTGGTGCACTGATTTGCGTCATGGCCACACCGGCCATTGCCACCGAGATGACTGTCATCTCCTATGGAGGCGTCAGCAAGACGGTACAGACCGAGGTTTTCTATAAACCGTTCGAAGCTGCCCATCAGGTAAAACTGATCGCCGGTGAATACAACGGCGAAATGGGGCGTATCAAGGTCATGGTCGATACCAACAGCGTCGGCTGGGACGTGGTCCAGGTCGAGGGGGACGACCTTGTGCGTGGCTGCGAGGAAGGGCTGTTCGAGCCGTTGGACCAGGCCCGTCTCGGCAAGCAGGAAGACTTCGTGCCCGGCACGCTTTCTGAGTGCGGCGCGGGGCTGTTGGTCTGGTCGATGGCACTTGCCTACAACACCGATGCGCTGAAAACGGCGCCAGAGGGCTGGCAGGATTTCTGGGACATCAAGAAATTCCCAGGCAAGCGTGCCCTGCGCAGGGGCCCCAAGTTCAACCTTGAGGCGGCACTGATGGCCGATGGCGTACCGCGCGAGCAGATCTATCAGGTATTGGGCACACCGGAAGGGGTAGATCGGGCATTCAGCAAGCTCGATGAAATCAAACCCTATATCCAATGGTGGGAAGCCGGCGCCCAGCCCATGCAGTTTCTCGCAAGCAATGACGTTGTGATGACCACGGCGTTCAACGGGCGCATCTTCGCAGCCGAGCAGTCGGGCGCGCCGATCAAGCCGATCTGGAATGGCAGCATCTATTCCATCGACTACTGGGCTATCCCCCGCGGCAGCAAGCACAAGGCGCTTGCCGAGGACTTCATCGCCTTCACCCTGCGTCCCGAAAATCAGCAGAAGCACACCACCCAGCTGGGCTATGGATCGGTCAATGTGCATACCGCGGGATTGCTGGATCCTGCCCTGGCCCGGCAGCTCAATACGGCGCCTGACAACATGGCGCGCTCGATGGCAGTCAGCAGCGAGTTCTGGATCGACCACGGCGAGGAACTGCAGGAGCGTTTCAATGCCTGGGTCGCCCGCAAGGGCTGAGGTGCCCCAGCACTCTTCACGCCGATGACACGAGCCTCCGGTGGATCAACACGTCCACCGGCTGGTGCTGTGTGACAAACCGGACGGTTGACCGAGATCTCGCATTCTTTGTGGTAATCCTACTATTTCCTTAACTCATGTCAGCTTACTCTTCGCATGTCGTAGGAATTTGCTCGGCCAGCAGTGCGGTAACGCGGTTGTGCGAAGGCCTCGTGCAACTAAATCGCAATGCCATGCCGACGTGCAGGGACTGCCACTATGAGCCGCTGACTTTTTAGTGAGGACTCCGAACCCCGCCATAATCGTTCGGCCAGCTAAGTCTATACACAACAATAATAGGGTAACTCATACGTGTTGCCGCGTGCTCCGTCGTGCCGGAGGGCATGTGTGCATGAGTTACTCAGCCTCGCGCAGAGAGACTATATGATGTCACATACACAAACGATTTCCCTCGAAGATGCCCCGCTGAACAACTTCCACAAAAAGTTGGCCGTCTATTCCTCGGGCGCCCCGTTCCTGGACGGCTATATCCTGAGCATCATCGGTGTCGTCCTTGTCCAACTTAGCCAATCGTTGCAATTGACCGTTCTTCAAGAGGGCCTGGTCGCTGCGGCGTCGTTGATCGGCATGTTCTTTGGCGGATTCGTAGGAGGGCTGTTCACCGACAAGCTCGGCCGCAAGACACTGTATGTCCTGGTGCTGGTGGCCTTGGCCGTGTTCTCGCTGGGCCAGTTCTGGGTCAACTCCGCTGCGGCGCTTATCGTCTTGCGCTTGCTGCTCGGTGTTGCCATCGGCGCCGACCACCCGCTGGCCACCTCGCTGCTGGCCGAGTTCCTGCCAAAGAAACAGCGCGGCTCGATTCTGGCCAGCCTGGTGATGATGTGGTTCGTCGGTGCAGCCGTCGCTTACGTTGCAGGTGAGTTCATCCTCCGTGCGATGGGCCCTGAAGCCTGGCGTTGGGCGCTGGCCAGTGCCGTGGTACCGGCAGTGCTGTTCCTGATCATGCGCGCTGGCACTCCGGAGTCCGCCCGCTGGCTGTTGAGCAAAGGGCGCACTGCTGAAGCGGATCGAGTGATCAAGAAAGTCTACGGCGACAGATTCTCGATCGCCGATCTGCCCGAGCCTGTGGCCGAGCGCAAGGTGTCTGTTTCCTCGCTGTTCCACTCGCACTACGGTAAGCGCATCTTCTTCGTCAGCATCTTCTGGACCTGCTCGATCATTCCTCAATTCGCGATCTATGCATTCGCTCCCAAGATTCTCGCCGCGATGGGCCTGACCGGCGACCTGGCTGCCTGGGGCGCGGTGGCGATCACCATCATCTTTGTATTGGGCTGCCTGCTGGGTGTAAAGCTGATCAACCCGCTGGGTCGACGCAAGATGCTCATCCACAGTTTCCTGTGGTCTGGCCTGGCACTTCTGCTGCTCGGCCTGTTTCCCAACAGTGCGGGTCTGCTGACCTTGGCCCTGTTCGGCAGCTACGCGTTGTTCATCGGTGGTGCCCAGGTGCTGCAATACGTGTATCCGAACGAGCTGTTCCCTACTGAAGTACGGGGCTCGGCAGTAGGTCTGGCAACTTCGCTTTCGCGTATTGGTGCAGCCATCGGCACTTACCTTGTGCCCATGTCGCTGTCGTCCATCGGCATCGCCAACACCATGATCGTCGCCTTCGGCATTTCGATGGTAGGTCTGTTCTTCACGTGGCAGATGGCCCCTGAGACGCGTTCGCTGGACCTCGCCAAGGCAAGTGCTGCCTCGGCCTAAGAATCAGCTGATTTTGTGGTGTCTTTGCGCGATTTCGAAACTGAGATCGCGCTTTTTTATGCGTTCGACCATCTGCCACGCAGGTGTGATGTCAAGCTGCTCAATGCCCCAGTTGATCATGCGCAGTCTGCACAGTGTCAGACCGTCTGTCCTCAGTTGTAAGCCGTAGGGGAGCAAGAATAACAGGCGGCCCTTCAATGCCGGGGTACAACGCCAGTGAGGAAGTTTTTCATACTTGTACGTCTCGCTTTGTTCTCGTGCGCCAATACACAGCCATCGATTCAGCAGCAGGGGCGGGGGTACCCAGGCGGTATGTGGATAATAAAAATGGGTTTATGCCGTTTATCCTGCACCGGTTTCAAATGATTCGATAGCCCCTCGTGAATACCCCTGTGCATGAATGAAGCAGATCGGCACGCTCAGCGTCCGTGGTGGCCACTGCGCCTTATTCAGCTTTCCTTGCCTGCTCGCATCTGGCCCCAAAGCAAATTGGTGTTCACCCCAATGCTCAGGAACGGCTCGGGCGGGTTGCGGTTCGGACCTTCCGACTTGAGCAGAAAGTCGATCAGTTCGTTCCGTTCACCGGCTAACCAATCGGCCAGCAGCGTGCCTGTAGCCGTGCCGCGGGTTATACCGAGCCCATTGCAGCACAGCGCCGCATGAATGTTCGGCGTCAGGCTGCCGAAGTGCGACAGGTGATTGCGCGACAGACACATTGAGCCTCCCCAGGTGTAGTCGAACGCCATGCCCGAGAGCATTGGAAACCGCCGCTCGAACGATGCCCTGTGCTGGCGCTGCGCGCGGTCCAGGTAACGCTGATGAGCGCGACCGTCAGCATTGAAGCTGAAGCTGTTGCGTACCAGCAGGCGCTGGTCCGATGTGCGCCGCAGGGTGCTGCCGAATGGATCGGCTGGGATGATGCCCCAAGTGGCCTTGCCGCCCAGACGCTCCTGCTCCTCTTCACTCAGGGGGCGGGTCATGCTGGCATAGGTGAAGATCGGCAGCAGACGGCCTGTCAAGAAACCAAAATGACTGGCGAACGCGTTGTTGGTCAGCAACAGTTGGTCTGCAGTCAGTTCGCCCCCAGCATGCTTGAGGGTGGTGCGCTGGCCTTGTTCCAGTTGGGTAATCACTGTGTTTTCGAACAGCGTGACATTGGCAGGCAGGTTTTCTGCTAGTCCCTTGGCCAGAGCTGCTGGCTGCAGCAGCAATGTGCCGGGTGTCCAGAGCGCCTTGCGATAGAAATCGATACCCAGATGATCCTGGACGGCTCGCCCTTCGATCACCTCGTAAGGTTGACCCAGTTTGTCCAGGCCGCTGCGATAGGCCTCCAGAACCGCTAGCCCTTTAGGCTCCACCGCAGCCTGGTACTTGCCATCCGGCCTGAGCTGACAATCAATACCATGCTCGGCGACCAGGCGCTTGATGATGGCCTGTGCATACAGATTTAGCTCCAAATTCTTTCGCGCGGTGGGCAGATGGCCGATGTAGTCGGCCGCCCCGATATCGTGTGGTAGGTCGATGGCGAAACCGGAGTTCCTGCCTGATGCACCGTAGCCAACCTGCTGCGCTTCGATGAGGATGACCTGGTCGTCAGGGTAACGCAGCGCTAATTGCCTGGCTGCCGCCAAGCCCGTGAATCCGGCGCCTAACACAACCCAGCGTGCATGGGCACGCCCTTGATGAGCAGGGCGAGGGGAGCGGGCGGGGCTCAGGTGGAACCACCCGCAGCCGTTGTCGTCTGCGGGTGTAGAGGTGTTCTTGTACATGGGCGTCTTCTTGGTGTTGTTTTGGCCCGACTATCGCATTCACCTAGGCCTGCATATATAACGCCGAGGACGAATAATCATATGGCTTTTCCCGGCCTGAGCGAGCGTCGGGCACGGACGTGCCTCTCCTGTCATGGCTCATCAGGTCGTACAGGATTCTGCCTGGCCCAACCACCACCAAACTCCGCCATGGCATCGAGCACCGCGTCCTGGAAGTACGCCAGCGATGCGCGGTCGAACAGCACCTGCAGCGTCGGCTGCTGCTCCGTCCCGACGTTCACCACGATCACGTTGATCCGCGCTGCCGAGGTTTGCGCCACGGCTCCGAGGGGAAATGCTCGAGTGCGCAGGTCGACGCCACACACCTTGGCCATCACCGCACTGCAGCGTTCGCCCGACAGCTGCAGCCAGGCATGGCTGTCCTGGCGCGGCAACAGGTAGTTGCGGCGTGCATCCTGCACCCAGTCATGCTCTTCGGCGGCAACCGGCGCGCCTTCGTCCGTGCAACTGCCCAGCAGCAGGTATTCGGTGGCCGACAAGCGCGCCACCCAGGTTCCATCGTGCTGGCACAGCGCTTGGTTGGGCGCCGCTGGCAAACGATAGCCTCGCGTTTCGAGGTACGCTGCACTGTCGTGCCCGCGAAATCCGACGCGCGGGCGCTCGGTCAGGTCGGTCAACACGCAGGCAGGCAGCGACGCGACGGGTGGGGTGCCTGGAATGAAGGCTTCAGCTTTCAGGCTGGTCATGGTTCAGAGCTCCTGGCGCAGGTTGTCGGGGTCATGGAAAGGCAACGGCACCACCTGGGCAGCGACCATCACACCGCCCTCCACGCGAATCGGGATGTGCATGCCGGGCGTGGCCTGGTGGGCGCCCGCGTAGGCCAGGCCAATGATCTGCCCCAGGGTCTGCGAGTATTCGCACGAGGTGACGTTGCCGCTGATGTCCGGACCGTCCAGCACCAAGTGGCCCTCCAGCGGCTGCGGACTGCCCTTGGGCAAGGTGAAGCCGACCAGCTTGCGCTTGAGCGGCTGTGCCTCGAGGATCTCGATGGAGCGCTTGCCGACGAAGAACGGCTTCTTGCGGCCGATCGCCCACTGCATGTCGATCTCGGCTGGGTGGGTCATGCCATCGGTGTCCTGACTGATGATCACATGGCCTTTTTCCAGCCGTAGCAAGCGCTGGGTCTCGACCCCGAATGGACGGATACCCAGATCGGCACCGGCCGCCATCAGTGCATCCCACAGCCGCTCGGCATGGCGTGCAGGCACATGCACTTCATAGCCCAGCTCGCCGACGAAGCCGACCCGCAGGATGCGCGCCGCAATGCCGGCGACCTTGCCCAGACGTACCCCCAGATAAGGGAAGGCCGCGGCCGACAGGTCGACGTCGTCGCAGACCTTGGCCAGCACCTGACGCGACAGCGGCCCGGCCAGGTTTACCGCAGCCAGGGCGGCGGTGACGTTGGTGATGTCCACGTCCAGGCGCCACTGGGCGTTCCACTTGAGCATTTGTTGGTAGATGCGATCGACGCCGCTGGTGGTGGCGGTGACGTAGAAGTGCTGCTCGGCCAGCCGGGCGCAGACGCCATCGTCGATCACCACGCCGTGCTCGTTGGTCATCAGCGCGTAGCGGGTGCGTCCGACTGCCAGCTTGGCGAAGCCGAAGGTGTACAGGCGCTCCAGCAGCTCGGCGGCATCCGCGCCGCGCACATCCAGACCCCCGAGTGTGGACACGTCGATCAGGCCGACCTTCTCGCGCACATGGCGCGCCTCGGCTTGCATGCAGGTGTCGCGCTCGCCGGGTTTGCCGTAGTAGGCCGGGCGTTGCCAAAGGCCGGCCGGCATCATCTTCGCCCCGGCTTCCAGGTGACGGCGGTGCATCGGGGTCTGCCGGTACGGGTCGAAGGCGCGGCCGGCCACATGGGCCAGCTTCTCGGCCTGGAACGGCGGACGGGCGGTGGTCACACCGGTTTCGCCGATGCTGCGGCCAGTGGCCTGGGCTACCAGGCGCGCGGTGGGCAGCGCCGAGTGGCGACCCTGTGAAGGGCCCATGCCGACGGTGGAGAAGCGCTTGACCAACTGCACGTCGCGGTAGCCACTGCGCGTGGCGTTGACGATGTCGCGCACCTGCAGGTCTTCATCGAAGTCGACGAAGTCCTTGCCCTTGGGATGAGGGAAGATCGGCCATGGGAAGTTGACCTTGGCCTCAGGGCTGAACGTACCCAGGGCCGGGACGTCCAGCCCCAGCGCGGTCAGGGCCTCGGTGGCGGCGCGGCGGGCGTCGGTGAGCACGTTGTCGAGCAGGTGGCGGCCATTGATGGAACCTGCGATATCCAGCCCGGCAGGCAGGCCGCTGATGACGAATTCATCGCGGGTCGTGTCGTAGGCCAGCTTGCCACCGGCCTGACACGGCAACTGGTACACCGGCATGTAGCCCGCCGACATGCACAGCAGATCGCAACTGACGCGCACGCGCTGTTCGCCCACCTTGCCTTGGCCTGTGATCGGCCGAATCTCCGCACCACTGACATGGCGCATGCCTGCCTCGTGCAAGGCCTCGTACACCGTGCTGCCCAGGTGCACGGGAATGGCGCGGCGCTTCAGTTCGCTGGCCAGTGCGGCGTCTGCCGGAGCCGCGCGCATGTCGACCACCGCCGCGACGGTCACACCTTGGTCCTGCAGATCGAGGGCGGCCAGGTAGCCGTCATCGTGGCCGGTGAGGAGCACTGCCCGCTGCCCCGGCTTGACCGCATACAGCTTCATCAGGCGTTGGGCAGCGCTGGTCAGCATGACCCCAGGCAGGTCGTTGTTGCGGAACACCACCGGCTGGTCGAGCGAACCTGCCGCCACCAGACACCGAGTGGCGCGCACCTTGTACAGGCGTTTGTGCTGGATCACCGGCAAGTAATTGTCGGTGAACCAGCCGTTGCAGGTCGCCTGACACAGCACCTGGATGTTCGGGTGGTCGTCGATCGCGGCCAGCAGGTCGCGGCGCAGGCTGGCGGCGCGGTCGCCGACGATGTCGAAACGGGCGTAGTTCAACGAACCGCCCAGCACCGGTTGCTGTTCGACCAGCAGCACCTGGGCGCCGGCGTTGGCGGCATCCAGCGCGGCGCGCAGGCCGGCCGGGCCGCCGCCGATCACGGCCACATCGACGAACAGGTAGGCCTTGTCGTAGTACTGCGGCTTGAAACTCAGGTCCAGCACGCCCAGGCCGGCCTTCTTGCGGATCAGCGGCTCCCACACGCGCCACATGCCCTTGGGTTTGTAGAACGAGCGGTAGTAGAAGCCCACTGGCATGAAGCGTGAGAACGTGCCCAGGTAGGCATCGCGATCGTTGTCCAGACTACCGTTGAAGTTCTGTCCCTCGACCACCTGGCCGTCTTCGACGGCGTGCAGGTCGGCCAGTACGTTGGGCTCGTCGGGCAGTTGTACCAGGGTGTTGGCGTCTTGCCCGGCGAGGCTCAGCGGGCCGCGCGGGCGGTGATACTTGAACGAGCGCGACAGCAGCCAGCGACCATTACCCAGCAGTGCGCTGGCGATGCTGTCGCCCTCGAAGCCCTGGTAGCGCTGGCCATCGAAACTGAAAGTCAGGGGCCGCTCGCGGTCGATCAGCAGGCCCATGGGAGCGGGAAGGCGGGTGGGGCTATTCATCCGGCGATCTCCGGGCTGGCGGCGGGAGTGAAGTCGACGCGGCGGTCGAACACGTCTTTGGGGTCGAAGGTACGCAGCACCTGGTCGGTGACCGTGTGGCGCTCGGCCAGGAACCAATAGCTGGAGGCGTTGTGCAGCCACCACTCGATGACCACGCCGGCCAGGTTGTCGCTGTTGAACACGTAGTCGGCCCATTCGATGTCGCTACAGGCGGTCGGGTCGGGCATGGGCTTGAACTCGCCGCCATAGGTGAATTCGCTGATGTTGCGCGGGCCATTCAAGGGGCAGGTGAGGATCTTCATCGGTGTGCTCCTTAATGGCTGGCCGCCGTGGCGCCCATCTCGTTGACTTGCTGGAAGCGGCTGAAGCGTGCCAGGGCGAAGGGTGCGATCATCTCCGGTACCTTGCCGCCACTGGCCACGAGCTCGGCCATCGTCTTGCCGCAGATCGGGGTCGACTTGAATCCCCAGGTGCCCCAGCCAGCGTCCAGGTAGTAGTTCTCGACCGGCGACAGCCCCATGATCGGGCTGTAGTCCGGGGTCATGTCGGTCATTCCGGCCCACTGGCGCATCAGCTTGGCGTTGGCCATGAACGGGAACATCTCGATGGCATGGGCCAGCAGGCTTTCCTTGAGGTCGAGGGTGGAGCGGGTGTTGTACAGCGGGTAGGGGTCCGAGCCGCCGCCGAAGACGATCTCGCCACGGCTGGTCTGCTGCACGTAGCAGTGCAGCGCCGAGGAACTCACCAGCGGATCGAGGAACGGCTTGAACGGTTGGGTGACCATGGCCTGCAACGGGTAGGTGTGGATCGGCGCACGGATACCGGCCTTGGCCATCAACAGCGAACTGGCACCGGCAACTGCCTGCACCACGCAGCCACATTGCACGGTACCGCGGTTGGTCTTGACCGCTTCGATGCGGCCATTGCGGATCGACAGGTCCTGCACGTCGGTCAGCTGATGGATTTCCACGCCACGCTTGGCGGCCTGCTTGGCATAGCCCCAGGCCACGGCGTCATGACGTGCGGTGGCGCCGTCGATGTGCCAGAGACCCGCCAGCACGGGTAGATGGCCAGGGTCGAGGTTGAGGCTTGGGACCAGCTCGCGGATCTGCTGACGGTCGATCATCTCGGTACGCCCGCCAAAATGTGTGTTGACCTCGGCCCGTTGCCGGAAGGCCCGCACGGTGGCGTCCGTGTGCGCCAGGGTCAGCTGGCCACGTTCGGAATACATGATGTTGAAGTCGAACTCGTTGGACAGGTTCTGGAACATCCGCACCGATTCCGCATAGAAGCGTACGCCCTCGGAGGTGAGGTAGTTGGAGCGGATCACCGCCGTGTTGCGTGCGGTGTTGCCGCCCCCCAGGTAGGCCTTTTCCAGCACGGCGACGTTGGTGATGCCGTGGTACTTGGCCAGGTAGTAGGCGATGGCCACGCCATGGCCTCCACCGCCGATGATCACCACGTCATAGCGCGGCTTGAGGTCGCAAGGGGGTGGCAAGTCGACTTCCACCGGGTAGTCGGCACTCAGGCCGTGTTTCAGCAGGGCGAAAGGCATGGGGTGCGCTCCTGTTGGGCGGCCTGACGTTGCAGGTCGAGGGCGAGCAGGGTGTTCTTCATCAGGTAGGCGATGGTCATCGGACCGACGCCACCGGGTACCGGGGTGATGGCACTGACCCGTGGCAGCGCAGCGGCGAAATCGACATCACCGACCAGGCGGCTGCGACCGTCTTCCTCGATGCGGTTGATGCCCACGTCGATCACCACCGCGCCAGGCTTGAGCCAGTCGGCATCGATCAGACGAGGTTTGCCGACGGCGGCCACGACGATGTCGGCCTGGCGACACAGCGCCTGCAGGTCACGACTGCGCGAGTGCACCACGGTCACCGTACAGTCGGCCTGCAACAGCAGGGCGGCCATGGGTTTGCCGACGATGTTCGAGCGGCCCACCACCACCGCATGCTTGCCGCGCAGCTCGCCACAGGCGTCGCGCAGCAGGCGCATGCAACCGCTGGGGGTGCAGGGCGTGAGCACGCTGCGGCCCTGGGCCAGGCCGCCGACATTGTGGCTGTGGAAACCGTCCACGTCCTTGAGCGGATCGATGGCCTGCACGACTTGGTGTTCGTCGATATGCGCCGGCAGCGGTAATTGCACGAGGATGCCGTTGACGTCCGGGTCACGGTTCAGCTGCCCGATCAGCTCGAGCAACTGGGCCTGGGACGCGTCTGACGGCAGACGCTGCTCCAGCGAACGGATGCCTACTTCACCGGCCCGCAGCACCTTGTTGCGCACGTAGACCTGACTGGCTGCATCCGTCCCTACCAACACTACGGCAAGACCCGGTTGCAGACCGCTTTCACGGAGCCTGGCGACGCGCGCGCGCACGTCGGCGAGCACCCGCGCTGCGGTGGCCTTGCCGTCGATCAGCTTGACACTGGGAATGGCGTTCATTTGAAGATCACCGTGCGGTCGTGGTTGAGGAAGACCCGATGTTCGAGGTGGTACTTGACCGCACGGGACAGGGCGATGGTTTCGGTGTCGCGGCCGATGGCCACCAGATGACCGGGGGCATGTGCGTGGTCCACGCGCTGCACTTCCTGTTCGATGATCGGGCCCTCGTCGAGGTCGCTGGTGACATAGTGGGCCGTGGCACCGATCAACTTCACCCCGCGCTGATAGGCCTGATGGTAGGGCTTGGCGCCCTTGAAGCCCGGCAGGAACGAGTGATGGATATTGATGGCCCTGCCACTGAGCTGGCGGCACAGGTCATCGGACAGGATCTGCATGTAGCGCGCGAGCACGACGAGTTCGGTACCAGTGTCTTCGACGATGCGCATCAGCGCCGCTTCCTGGTCGGCCTTGGTGGCCTTGTCCACCGGCAGATAGACGAAGCGGATGCCCTGACGCTCGGCCATGGCGCGCAAGTCGAGGTGGTTGGAGACCACGGCGGTGATGGTCATGTCCAGCTCGCCCTTGGCATGGCGATAGAGCAGGTCGGACAAGCAGTGATCGAACTTGCTCACCATCAGCAGCACGCGCATGGGCCTGGCGCTGCTGTGCAGGCTCCACTGCATGTCGAAGCGCGCGGCGACATCGGCGAAACCCGCTTCCAGCTGCGGGGTATCGCCGCTCACGCCGGCGTTGTAGCGAAACACGGCACGCATGAAGAAGCGGCCGTTGTCTTCGTCGTCGAACTGCGCCATTTCGCTGATGTAGCAACCATGCTCGGCCAGGTAGGTCGTCACTGCGGCAACGATGCCGGAAACGGCGGGGCAACTGACGCGCAGGATGAAATGGTCGGGAGCGGGGTGCATGAGCATGTCCTCGTGACGGAGAAAAAAGGGGCAGGAGGGCACAAGGGCGAAAGCGTGGCGCTGAATCTATTTCTTTGTAGGAATATAAATTTCCTTTTGGGGATTTATAGGCGAAATGAGGCAGCGTGGTCTAGCACTTTGTGAATTTTTTTTGATTGACAGGAAACTTGGAAGGATGTCGAAGGCGGGTGGACAGGGAGCAGGGCCGTTTCCGCACGATCCTGCTATCGCAGCTTCTTGAAAGGATGGGGTCAGTCTGTCCCGTAATTCATGATGGACAACAACCGAATCGGTACCCGCACCAGTTTCTCGGGCCCATGGGGCGTCTCGCCGTCGAAGGTCAGGCTGTCGCCCGCCTGCATGGGGTACAGCTGGTTGCCGTGGCGATAGACCAGTTCTCCCTCCAGCAGATGGAGGAATTCCGTACCGGGATGGGCGAAGGTCGGAAACTCCTCGCTGGCGTCATCCATGCTGACCATGTACGCCTCGACATTCTTCTTCGGGCCGCGGGTGTGATTCAACAAGTGGTAGGTGTGACCTTTCTCGGTTCCACGTCGCACCACCTCCAGCCCCTCGCCAGCTTTGACCAGCAGTGCATTGCCGTCAGGCTGATCGTATTGGCTGAACAGCTTGGCCATTGGCATGCCGAGCACGTCGCACAGGCGGCTCAAGGTGTCGAGGCTGGTCGACACCTGGGCGTTTTCGATCTTGCTCAGCATGCCCTGGCTGATACCGGCGATGCGCGCGACATCGGCAAGCTTGAGCGATTGGGCCTGGCGCTGGCGTTTGATCTGCATGCCCAGGTACTGCTCGAGGCGTAGACGGGGTTGGGTCTCGTTGGACATTCACGGCCTGCACGTTTTCAGTTCAAGAATATTATTTTCGCACTGCGAAAGAGCACGAGTTTCTTCGCGTGAAAAGCAGTTTCCCACATTTCAACAAAGATGTCTGGAGCGCGGACTGGAGGCCCTCAGAACGTAAGCCTCTGTCTGGGCAGGACTTTCAGGTCTTGTCGGCGATGAATGAACTGAAATCTTGAGAAGTTGGCAAGCGCATTGCATTCCTGTGAAGAAATTAATTTTCCCTTTTGGAAATTAATTGGTTCATCCTTGCCGTGTCCCTACCCAGGAGTGATCAATCCATGTTGCCAGCAGACACCCAGCGCACCCTCGATCAGCACGGCATCCGGTATGTGCTGGCGCAGTTCGTCGACATCCATGGCTCGGCCAAGACCAAATCGGTGCCCGTCTCGGGCCTGAAGATGGTGGCCGAGGAGGGGGCCGGGTTCGCCGGGTTCGCCATCTGCGGCATGGGCATGGAGCCGCACGGTCCGGACTTCATGGCCCGTGGCGATCTTTCCACCTTGATCCCGGTGCCCTGGCAGCCGGGTTATGGCCGGGTGGTGTGCGTGGGCCATGTCAACGGTCAGCCCTGGCCCTACGACAGCCGCTATGTCTTGCAGCAGCAGGTGCAACGCTTGGCGGACAAGGGCTGGACCCTCAATACCGGCCTGGAGCCTGAGTTCAGCCTGTTCCGCCGTGGCGAGGACGGCAAGTTGCAATTGGTGGACGCGTCCGACAACCTCGACAAACCGTGCTACGACTACAAGGGCCTGTCGCGTTCGCGGCTGTTCCTCGAGCGCTTGACCGAAGCGTTGCAACCGGTGGGCTTCGACATCTATCAGATCGACCATGAAGACGCCAACGGCCAGTTCGAGATCAACTACACCTACAGCGACGCCATGGAGTCGGCCGACCGCTTCACCTTCTTCCGCATGGCCGCTGGCGAGATCGCCAACGACTTGGGGATGATCTGCTCGTTCATGCCCAAACCCGATCCCAAGCGGGCCGGCAATGGCATGCACTTCCACCTGTCGCTGTCCAGCAGCGACAACAAGAACCTGTTCCACGACCCGTCCGACAGCAGTGGCATGGGCCTGTCCAAGCTGGCCTACCATTTCGCGGCCGGCCTGCTGGCCCATGGGCCAGCCCTGTGCGCCTTCGCCGCCCCGACGGTCAACTCGTACAAGCGTTTGGTGGTTGGCCGTTCGCTGTCCGGCTCCACCTGGGCACCGGCTTTCGTCGCCTACGGCGCCAACAACCGTTCGGCCATGGTGCGCATTCCCTATGGCCGGCTGGAGTTTCGTCTGCCGGATGCCGGCTGCAACCCCTACCTGGTGACCGCCGCGATCATCGCTGCCGGCCTCGATGGCATCGACCGCCAGCTGGAACCGGGCGAGATGTGCAACGAGAACCTCTACAACCTGAGCCTGGAGGCGATCGCCGCACGCGGCATCAAGACCCTGCCGCAATCGCTCAAGGAGGCCACCGATGCCCTGGAGGCCGACCCGTTGTTCCGCGAAGTGCTGGGCGCCCAGATCGTCGATGAGTTCATCACGCTCAAGCGCATGGAATGGGTGGAGTACTGCCGCCATGTCTCCGATTGGGAAATCCAGCGATACACCGAGTTTTTCTGACCTGCACGCATCACGTCACACGCTGCAAGCGAGGGCAGTGTGCGACCCACCCCAATACCCCGTTGAACACGGACAACGTGCAGCGTGCCGCTCACAGCAGGCTGCCGAACCTAGTGAGGCTCATCTATGTGTGGAATCGTCGGTCTATACCTGAAAAAGCCGGGACTGGAAGCCCAGCTCGGCACACTCTTCGAACCCATGCTGCACGCCATGACCGACCGCGGTCCGGACAGCGCCGGTTTCGCCATCTACGGTGATGAAGTGGCCGACGGCTGGGTCAAGCTGACGCTGCAAGCGATCGCCCTGGATTATCCCTGGGCGGCGCTGATGAGCCAGCTGGAGGGACGCCTGGGCTGCTCGCTGGACTGGTTTCAGAATGCCAGCGCCGCAGTGCTCAAAGTCCACACCCATGAAGCCGCCGCGCGCGCCGCGTTGGCCGAGTTGGCACCCGACGTGCGCATCATGAGCGCCGGACAGAGCATCGAGATCCTCAAGGGCATGGGCCTGCCGGCAGACATTTCCCGTCGCTTCGGCCTGGCGGGCATGAAAGGCAGCCATGTCATCGGCCATACCCGCATGGCCACCGAGAGCGCGGTGACCCTGGAGGGCAGCCATCCGTTTTCCACCGGTGCCGACCTGTGCCTGGTGCACAACGGCTCGTTGTCCAACCATTTCCGCTTGCGCCAGGAGCTCAAGCGCGAGGGCATCACCTTCGAGACCGATAACGACACCGAGGTGGCCGCGGGCTACCTGACCTGGCGCCTGCAACAGGGCGACACCCTGGCCCAGGCCCTGGACGGCGCGCTCGAAGACCTGGATGGCTTCTTCACCTTCGCCATCGGTACCCGCAACGGCTTTGCCGTGATCCGCGATCCGATCGCCTGCAAGCCTGCCGTGCTGGCCGAGACCGACGACTACGTGGCCATGGCATCGGAATACCAGGCCCTGGCCAGCCTGCCCGGCATCGAGCACGCCAAGGTCTGGGAACCGGCTCCGGCCACGCTGTACGTCTGGGAGCGCGAAAGCGCCTGACCTCATCGACTCACTGGAGACATTCATGAAGACGATCGACCTTTCCAGCGCTTCGGTGCGCATGCTCAACCAGTCCTTGCACGGCGAGGTGCAGGACCGCGAATGGCGGGTGACCCACCCTGACGGCAAGCACAACCTGGCGGTCGGCATCGACGCCGCCGTTTCGGTGGATATCGAGGGCCATGCCGGCTACTACTGCGCGGGCATGAACCAGCAGGCCAGCATCACCGTGCACGGCAACGTCGGTGTCGGCGTGGCCGAGAACATGATGTCCGGCGCGGTACGCATCAAAGGCAGCGCTTCCCAGGCCGCTGGCGCCACCGCCCACGGCGGCCTGCTGGTGATCGAAGGCGATGCCGGTGCGCGGTGCGGCATTTCGATGAAGGGCGTGGACATCGTGGTCGGCGGCAGCATCGGCCACATGAGCTGCTTCATGGGCCAGGCCGGGCGCCTGGTGGTGTGTGGCGATGCGGGCGATGCCCTGGGCGATTCGCTGTATGAGGTGCGTATCTACGTCAAGGGCTCGGTGCAGTCCCTGGGCTCGGACTGCGTCGAAAAGACGATGCGCGAGGAACACGTGCAAGAGCTGCAGGAACTGCTGAACAAGGCAGGCCTGCCGCACAAGGCCACTGATTTCAAACGCTACGGCTCGGCTCGCCAGCTGTACAACTTCAAAGTCGACAACGCCAGCGCGTACTGATCAAGGAGCATTTCCATGAGCGAACAATTCCCCCCGGTACTGCGTGAGTCGGCCACGTTCGATCGCCTGACCATCCAGGAGATCCAGCGCGCTGCCGAAACCGGTATCTACGACATCCGCGGTGGCGGCACCAAGCGCCGCGTGCCGCACTTCGATGATCTGCTGCTGCTGGGCGCCAGCGTGTCGCGCTACCCGCTCGAGGGCTACCGTGAAAAATGCGGCACCGACGTGGTGCTGGGCAACCGCTTCGCCAAGAAGCCGATCCACCTGAAGATCCCGGTGACCATCGCCGGCATGAGTTTCGGGGCGCTGTCGGCCAACGCCAAGGAAGCCCTGGGCCGAGGCGCGACCATCGCCGGTACCAGCACCACCACCGGCGACGGCGGCATGACCCCGGAGGAGCGCGGTCAATCGCAGCATCTGGTGTATCAGTACCTGCCGTCGCGCTATGGCATGAACCCGGATGACCTGCGCAAGGCCGACGCCATCGAGATCGTGCTGGGCCAAGGCGCCAAGCCAGGCGGTGGCGGCATGTTGCTGGGCATGAAGGTCACCGAGCGGGTGGCGGGCATGCGCACCCTGCCGATCGGCGTCGACCAGCGCAGCGCCTGCCGCCACCCGGACTGGACCGGGCCGGACGATCTGGCGATCAAGATCGCCGAGCTGCGCGAGATCACCGATTGGGAGAAACCCATCTACGTGAAGATCGGCGCCAGCCGCCCGTATTACGACGTCAAGCTGGCGGTCAAGGCAGGCGCCGACGTGATCGTGCTCGACGGCATGCAAGGAGGCACTGCCGCGACCCAGGAAGTGTTCATCGAGCATGTCGGTATCCCCATCCTGCCGGCCATTCCGCAAGCGGTGCAGGCATTGCAGGAGATGGGCATGCACCGCAAGGTGCAACTGATCGTCTCGGGCGGTATCCGCAACGGCGCCGACGTGGCCAAGGCCATGGCCCTGGGCGCCGACGCCGTGGCCATCGGCACGGCCGCACTGATCGCGCTGGGCGACAACCACCCACGTCTGGACAGCGAACTGAAGAAGATCGGTTCGGCAGCAGGGTTCTATGACGACTGGCAGAACGGCCGCGACCCGGCCGGTATCACCACCCAGGACCCGGAGCTGTCCAGACGGCTCAATCCGGAAGAGGCGGGCCGACGCCTGGCCAACTACCTGCGCGTGCTGGTGCTGGAGGCGCAGACCATGGCGCGGGCATGCGGCAAATCCCACCTGCACAACCTTGACCCCGAGGACCTGGTGGCCCTGACGGTGGAGGCGGCCGCCATGGCACGTGTCCCCCTGGCTGGGACGGCGTGGGTGCCCGGGCAAACCCAGTACTGAGCCCGCCTGAATGCGCCGGTGGGGCGGCGCGTTCCTTCTACCGTCCAGGAGCGATTTCATGAAACGAACCCTCGCTGTCGCATCGTCCTTGATCGCCACCCAGGCCAGCGCTGCAGAGTCCGTTCTGGACACGGGCAACACCGCCTGGATGATCTGCGCGGCGATGTTCGTGCTGATGATGTGCATTCCCGGTCTTGCGCTGTTCTATGGAGGCATGGTGCGGGCCAAGAACCTGCTCTCCGTGTTCACCCAGCTGTTCGCCGTGGCGGGGGTCATCGGCGTGCTTTGGGTGCTGTTTGGTTACAGCCTGGTGGTGAGCACCGAGGGCATGAGCCCAGGGCAGGTCACGCTCAACAGTTTCGTGGGCGGGCTGGACAAGGCGCTGATGCTGAATGTCGGGCCCGACAGCCTGGTCGGCAGCGTCCCGGAAGGGGTCTTCGCGGTATTCCAGCTGACCTTCGCCATCATCACCCCGGCCCTGATCGCCGGCGGCTTCGCCGAACGCATGAGGTTCAGCGCCGCGTTGCTGTTCATGGGCGCGTGGTTCGTGCTGGTGTATGCGCCGATCGCCCACATGGTGTGGGGCGGGCCGGGCGCGCTGATGGTCAACTGGGGCGTGCTCGACTTCGCCGGCGGCACCGCCGTGCACATCAATTCTGGCGTGGCGGCATTGGTCGCTGCCCTCATGCTGGGCAAACGCAAGGGCTACCCGCAGGTGGCCATGCCGCCGCACAACCTGGGCTTCACACTGGTGGGGGCGGGGTTGCTGTGGGTCGGCTGGTTCGGCTTCAACGTCGGTTCTGGCCTGGCAGCCAACCAAGGGGCAGGGGTGGTGATGCTGGCGACCATGGTCGCGGCGTGTGCCGGTATCGTCGGTTGGCTGCTGACCGAAACCCGCTACCACGGCCGGCCGACGGCACTGGGGGCGGCATCCGGCGCGCTCGCTGGCCTGATCGGCATCACTCCGGCGTGCGCTTTCGTTGGACCGCTGGGAGCGATGGCGATCGGGTTGCTGACAGGTGCCGTCTGCTTCTTCGCCGTGACCCGGCTCAAGCAGGCGCTGGGTTATGACGACAGCCTGGATGTGTTCGGGCTGCATGGCGTGGGTGGCATCGTCGGGGCACTACTGACGGGCATCTTCGCCGCGCCTTCACTGGGCGGGTATGTCGATGGGGTGCGCCCGCTCGAGCAGTTGTTGGTGCAGTGCAAGGGGGTGGCGTTCACCTTCGTCTACTGCTTCGTGGTCAGCTGGGCGATTCTGGGCGTGATCAAGCTGACCCTCGGGTTGCGCACCAGCCGGGAAGAGGAAGAGCAGGGGCTGGATCTGGCGGAGCACAATGAGCGGGCGTATAACCTTTGAGGGGTAAGGTACCTTGCACGCTGTGCAGTCTGTTTTCGGGCAGGCTGTAACACTCGTGTCGATTGCGGCACCGCTACTGATGCGGCCGCCGACATGTGCAACGGCTCGGCTGAAGTGGCGAGCAAGCTGATCTCTACCACACCTTCATCCCTGAGCAGACAGCTGGGGCACGGCCTGAGAGGGCGAGAGGGTTCATTTGCGTTTCCTTTTACGAGGTCGTGTCGGCGCTTCCTCGAAAGCCTCGAGTGGTGGTGGGGCAGCCTTTACGTTGAACACACGGCAGATGACGTACCAACACAGGGCGACGGTGAGGTTGTAAGGGAACAGCACGGCCCAGAAGGGCAGTTGCCAGTTCTTCTTGCCCTGCATCTCGCCCGGTTCGCCGGTTCGCCAGGGGGCGTAGTGACGCCAGGCTTCGGCAGGGGTCAGGCAGATGGCGTGGAGGGGACGATGCCACCAGTTGGGTTCGCTGGGCGGGGGGAGTTTGTCGAGACCGTGGTCCATGAAGTGGCGCAGGTATTCCCAGACTTCGGCGACGTATTGGATGTCGGGTTCGGTGGGTTCGTTGCTGTCGATCCAGAGGCAGTCTTTTTGGTGGAGTGTGCCGTCTGCGCGGGGTGGGGCGAAGGCGAGGGCGTAAGCGGTGCTGAAAGATGAGCCATTGTTTTCGACACGCGTGAATAAACCGCCTCTTGTGCTAGGCCAGTCAAATACAAGTGTTTTACTTATGCGCTTGTAATAAATTTTTTTGGTCGATCGGTTTAGGCAGAAGCAAGACAATTTTTTTATGAAAAATATACGATATAGCAGGAAAGGGAAAAAGATGAAAGGTGCAGTAAGGGTGAGGGTAATAAGTACAAAGTCGGATTCTTGCGGACTTTGGATGACCTCAGGTGGAATGATTGAGCAAGCCATCGCTAGCATTGCAATGGTCATTGCGCAATAGAGTTTAGCCATAAATACGGAGTCTGTTACCCAAGGATTTCTCAACTGCAAGGTTGTGTTGGATATCTCTATTAACTGTCCATTGATAGCGGGGGTGTAGCCCGAGTTTGAGTTGGGGTGGAATGTCCAAAGAACTGCCATTTTCATCGCTCAAGTTTAGATGTTGAATGGTTTTTGGTGTTGCTGTCCAATTCTTAGTTGGCCATATAGGCGAGTGTCAGCATTCGCAGAATGCTGAGCGGCCAACGTGTTCTTGAAGTGCACAATCAGTCTGGCAGCGGTTAGATAAACGGTCGCTGGCTCTGTATGGGATTCAAGTCCATCATTCCTGCTGAAGGCTTCTATGTGTCTTGGCAATGGACTTATGCCCACCAGGAGGCCTGGTAAAAGTACCGGAAACTCGACTGCGGATATCTGAGTCTTTTTCTGAATTGCAGAGTGCCAGTCATTAGATGGTGTCCAGTGGAGACGGTATGCCATGGCGTATCGATAGTTTCCACGTCAAGTGAGCGTGCTTGTTTGGCTGGCAACGGTTTGGTGAAGTGATAGATAGCATGCTGCAAGAAAGGTATGTTCTGCTGCATCGCGACGTCTGCCTCGATGCAACGAAAGTTCACCATACTTTCTGGACGCAGAATCACGGCATAGCGTACGGGCAGGCGAGGGATGCGTGCATTGTAGGCAAGGCTGGACGTGGCACGGCTGATACAGGAACCAGTCATGCACGTTTCCTCTTTTTTGGGCGTGTAGGCGCTTCTTCGAATGCTTCAGGCGGGGGCGGTGCTGCCTTGACATTGAAGAGGCGGCAGATGAGGTACCAACACAAGGCGACGGTGAGGTTGTAAGGGAACAGCACGGCCCAGAAGGGCAGTTGCCAGTTCTTCTTGCCCTGCATCTCACCCGGTTCGCCGGTTCGCCACGGTGCGTAGTGACGCCAGGCTTCGGCAGGAGTCAGGCAGATGACATGGAGGGGGCGGTGCCACCAGTTGGGTTCACTGGGAGGGGGGAGGTTGTCGAGGCCGTGGTCCATGAAGTGGCGTAGGTACTCCCAAACTTCGGCGACGTACTGGATGTCGGGTTCGGTGGGTTCGTTGCTGTCGATCCAGAGACAGTCTTTTTTACAGGGGTTCCCATCAGCTCGAAATGGTGCGAAAGCAAGCGCGTAAGACGTGGTGAATGAAGATCCGCCGAATTCAGTACGACGGAATATGCCACCCTTGACACAACTCCATTCGAAGGTGACTAGTTTCCCCATCCTTAAATAAAAAATTTTTCTAGTTGTTCTGTTTAGGTAGATATAGGAAAGCCGTTTTATAAGGAATATGCGATAGGCTAAGAAAGGTGTGAAAATAAAAGGTATTGCAAAGAGAATGAATGTGTCTTCGTAGGTGCGTTCGTATAGGTCTAGCTCCGTAATGGTTGTAGGCAGCTGATAAATAGCTAAGGCAATTGTCATAGCTGTATAAAGCTTGCCCATAAAAACTGAGTCATTAACCCAGGGGTTGCGTAAACATAAAAATACGTTAGTCGCCCGGTAAAGCTGTCCGGATATTCGGGCTTTTGTATGTTGTTTTTCGTAGGGTGAAAATAACCATGTGATAGACATTTTAAATCCCTAGAAAGAAGCTCTCAGTGCTCGTCGGCATGCTCGATAGGCCTTGGTTTGGTTGATAAGTCACAGTGATAATAATAGAGGATTTTTTGTTCAGGGTTGCTTTGAAATTTATGATTAGGCCTGTGTCTACTGCAAAGCAAGAAATCTGCATAGGAATAGGACTTAAGGATGTTGCAGGTTGCGTATCATAGGTAGCCGACCATGTGCTCTGCCCTAAAATAAACTCTTTTAGAAATATAGAGGCTTCTATAAATACTCTAGGGGTTCCCCTGCTGTGGTAATGGATAGAGTTCCAGTCGGGAAGCGACCAATTTTCGCTATCAAAATAGTAGCTGTCTAATGTTTGCAAGCCTAGCTTATTCAGGTTTTCCTTTGAGAGCATCATTGGGGAGTAGTATTGCGCATACCAGTCTTCTATTTCCTCATAAAGGTTTTGGTGGCGAGGTAGTTTTTTGTCGTGATTAAGTTTTATGTGCGCTCTTGATTCGCCATCGTTTAGGCGTGTGCCGTATATGCTTCGCGCCGCCCATAGCTCAATAGATCTGTGAATGCGTTCGTGCGCCTTCGAGTGGAAATAAATTCCTGCGCCAGCTATGGCTGCTCCTATAAGAATAATGGCTGCGGCTGTAATTGAGACCAGCAGCACTGTTCCACCTAGTGCTGAAGCGCCTTCAGTCATTAATACGGAACCCATCGCGATGGCCATTCCGCCTTTTCGAGTAAGGCTTGCTGCTATGGAGTCTCCATTCTTTTCCTGTCGCCTAGCTTTTTCAGTATCGGAACCTAGTCCAAAAAAAATACTGGGATATCCAAAAATCCGAGAAAATAGATTGCTACTTAAAAATTTTATGAGGCCATTCCCAAACGCCATCCCTGGTGCCGTTGGGTTCAACTTCAGCATTACGATCTTCTGCGTTGCTCTCGCACTGACCAACGTCGCCGACGCCGCACCAATCACCCCAAAAATCGACGCCGCAAACCCCAATTGATACTCTGCCGCATCGCTTGCCTGCAGACTGTTATACGCCCCCTGCAACGAGATCAGATTGAACACCAGCATCCCTGCGTTCAGCACGCCGCCGCCCCCCGACGTCAACATTCCCAGCAACTTGGGCTTGACGCGTAAGGTAGTCGTCAACTCAACTCGGACAGTCCGGCTCCCCGAGATACGTAGCTCATTCATCTCTTCGACGTGCGCCATCCCACTTTTCAGGTACTTCTGTGCCTCTTGGCTAAACGCACTCTCCCGAATCGATTGCTCGGTCACCCCATACCGCGCTGTCAATAATCCCAACGCTTTTTCGAGATTGGCGACACGCGCCGCCGCCTGCACCTGCTGATGCAACGAGCGGCTGGCATCCCAGCGCGTCTTGCCTCGCAACCGTTTGAGCGACACCGTGTGCACCGTCTGCGCAGTCAAGTCGGTGATGTTGGCCATGGCCGGGAAACGGCCGAACAGGCCTTCGATCACGTTGTCGCTGGCACCGAGCAGGCTGCCGACCGCATCGGCCTTGTCCTTGAACGGATTGAACGGCGCCAGGGCGGTGTAGAGCGGGCTCTCGTGCTGATCCAGCCACCGCTCCAGGCGCTGGAAGCGTCGGTCCTGCTCTTCGGTGCCGAGCGCAGGCTGGCCCATGGGCAGGATCATCAGCGCCAGGGCGATTTCCAACCCGCGGGCCGAGGTCAGGTCATCACGGTCATAGCAGGCCAACGCCGCTGCCAGACTGTAAGGGTCATCCACATGCTGCACCTCGGCCGTGGCCAGCCACGTGTCGTGATCGTCACTCGCTTGCAGCGCCAGTTCGCGTAGCGTGTCCAGGCGACGCTCCACGCTATCGCGCTCGGCGAGAAAGCTCAGGTACTTGTGGGTATCCAGGCGCAACCGCAGACGCGCCCCGTCGGGCGAGTACTCTTCATGGGTGAGTGCATGAAACCGTGCGAGGGCGAGCGAGTCGCACGCATCGGGGCCTCTGCCCATCTCCCTCATTACCGCTTCCAGTGAAGGCGAATCCGCCGGATACAGGCTTTCCAGGGTCTTGTTCAGCAGCAGCGCAATGAGGTTGCGGTGATGGAAATCGCGGCTTTTGGCGCTCAGCCTTTCGACATCCAATCGATAACACCCCGGTACGCACGCCTGCTCCGCACCTTGCGCCGGCTGGGTATGTTCCAGTTGCTCGGAAGGCATGAGGTCGCGCAGCTGATGCTGATAGGCCGAGACCGACAGGCTCAGGTCCAGCGTCAGGCCTTCGGCATCGGGCAGGGCGATCACCACGGGTACCTTGGGCTGGGTCCATGGATAGGCCCGCGCCATGGCGCTGAGGTTGCCGATGGGCAGGCCTTCGGTGATCGGGTGGCTGCTCCAGGTCAGGGACATGCGTCGATGGGCCGGCTTGAAGTCCTCGACCCAATGTTGCACGGCGTCCAGTGGCAGGACGTGCGCTTGCGTAGAAGGCTGCCTGTCGCCCGCGATGAGCTCGGCCATGTCCAGGCGGCGCATATGGCGCATGCGCAGGGCGACCGACCCGGTGATGCGGGCCGTCATGGCGTTGGTCCAGAGATGGGGGCTGTAGCCGATCCACACCTCCTGGGCCGTGTCCTGGCAGGTGTCGGCCCACACCCAGCCCAGGCTCTGGCTGGCGCGGTAGCGGTCACGCCGGTGGTAGTGGTCCAGCCCCTGGTAGCGCAATTCCTTGTAGTGGCCGTCGCCATCGTATTCGTGGATGACCAGCTTCTCGCCCAGCGAGCCCTTCATGAACACATAGACATAACCAGGCCGCAGGGCCCGCAGGGTATAGGCCGCATGCTGCAAGGCGGGCAAGCCTTGTTCCAGCGCGAAGCCTGCTTCGGCGTAGCGAAAGGCGGGCGCGCCTTCCATGCGCGGGACCACGGCATAGCGCACGGGTAGGATCGGGATGCGTGCACTGCAGGCAGGGTGGGAGGTGGCACGGCTGACGGAGGCTTCAGTCATGGCTGCGTGCCCTCTCGTCGATCAACGCATGCAGTTCCCGGACGCGACCCTGTGGCGACTCCATGAGGTTGGTGTAGATCGCGACTGCTGCTTCATCGTCCATCAGCCACAGATGTTCGGCGATCAGGTGCACGAACGGCCTCACGGTGTCCTCTTCGAGGAAGTTGATGGCTTTCAGCTGTGGCAACAAGGTGTCTATCCAGGCCCGCAGATCAGCCAAGGCATGACCTGCATGAGTCGACATGGCCGAAACCTCGTGTGTCAGCGACGAGACGAAGTGCTCGTGCACACCCTGGTCCAGTCGAGCCAGCTCAGAAGCGTCCAGTGTCAGGACCGAAGCGTCACGGGAGCGCGAGGGCGTAGGGCTGCGCTCGAGCGCGTACCACTGCTGGGCAGGGCCCCAGCAGGTACACCAGGCCAGTCGCGACAGCGGCCCGAGCCACGCGGTGTGATTGTCATCGCTCAGGGCCTCGAGCCAGGCCGGAAGATGATCGGGCCTGAACTCGAAAAGACCGGTGCTCTGGTCGGGAAGCGTGATCTGCACGAGGCTGGTCAAGTGATCGGCCAATGCCTCGAGGCCGATGTCGGCGTCGAGCGCGATGGCTGCACCGATCGGCATCCAGGTGGTGATTGCATGGGTCAGCAGCTCGGGTGCCCGGGACGCATCGATCAGAAGAGGGCCGAACTCATAGCGCTCGTCCAGCGCGCTGCGTTTCCATATCCAGGCATAGCGTGTCTGACGGCTGACCGCATTGAGCAGCTCGAGGACCGAAGGCGCGTAGGGCGGGATCAACGGGCCCTGCCGCGGAATGGGCCGGTACGCCCAGTACTCCAGCGTATGGGTCAGCAACAGCAGGAAGCGGCAGTCATGGCGTATGCGTTCGTCAGGCTGGTATCGGCGGTAGGCGGTCATAGGGTCGCTCCTTTGAGGCAGCGGCAATCGGGCAGGCTGCACTGGCCGTTCTCCAGGCGTCCGCACGGGCGCTCGAGCGGCGTGCCGGTCGTGGGCGTACTGTCGAGAGAGAAGGGGTTCTTCACACCTCCGGCCGACTGAATCACCTGGCCGTTGAGGCGTATCGTCGGGCTATCCAGCGTGATGCCGTTCTCGTCGATGCGAATGGCACCGCCCGGCCCCTGGATCACGACGGTTTCCGCCGCTCGCAGCAGGTAGCGTTTGGTCTGTCGGCGAATCTCCAGGCCTGCATCGAGCTCGGCATGGCCCTCGACCTGCTGCTGCAGGTTGCCGCCGATGCGCACGTGGTGATTGGCGGTGATCTGGTCATGGCGATGATTGCCGATGGTTTCCAGGCGGTCCTTGCCAATGGTGATGTGCTGGGTGCGCCCGATGTCGAGCGTGGCATCCTGTCCGATGGTGACGCGCTCGTCGTGGCCGACCGTTTCGTCACGGTCATGGCCGATCAGGATCGACTCGTCGTTCTGAACCGTTTCCCTGCGGTCATGGCCGACTTCGGTGGTTTCATCGTGCCTGACCACGATGTTCTGATCCCGCTGGGCATGGATGAACACTTCTTCCTGCCCCAGCTCATCCTCGAAGCGCAGCTCGTTGAAGCCTTCACCCTTGTGGGTCTGGCTCTTGATGGTCATGCGCGTCTTGTGCGCGGGCAGGTCGTAGGGCGGTAGCTGATTGCCGCAGTAGGTGCGGCCGATGATCATCGGTTGATCCGGGTCGCCGTTGACGTAGTGAATGACCACATCCTGGCCGATCCGTGGAATGGCCATCGCGCCCCAGCTGCCACCGGCCCAGCTCTGGGCGACACGTACCCAGCAGGAGCTGAATTCGTTGTCCTGGCTCTCGCGATCCCAGGGAAAGCTGACCTTGACCCGGCCCCACTCGTCGCAATAGATTTCCTCGCCAGGTGGGCCGACCACGGTGGCCATGTGCGGCCCATCGATGCGTGGCTTGTCCAGGGGAGCAGGGCGCCATTCGATTCTGCCGGGCACCAGTTCGGCGGTCTGGGTATAACGCGTACTCTGGTCGAGGTTCGCGGCTTCTTCCTGAAGACAGCTGAACTGGCTGCCTTCGTGCACGACCGTGATCGTGCGCCAGTGTGTGTTGAAGTCATCGCGCGGATGGCCTTCGAGGGTAAAGCTCAGACCAGGCTGCAAGCGGACATCGTCGCCCTCGATCTGGGCGACACGCACGTCATGGCGCAGCGCCGTGATGCGGGTCTCGGTGAACGGCTTGCCCACAGCATCGCGCTTGTAGCGGCCGGGATAGTCGAAACGCTCGTAGTCGCTGGACTGGTGTTCGAGGTACGGACCACAGGCGCTATGCTCCTGCCGATAGGTAGGGTGCAGGAAGGTATGATCGCGCTGCACCTGGCAGGCCGTGCGTACCTGCTCGCTGTAGCGCAAGCGCCGCAAGCACGGGGTGGCCTGGTCACCCCCGCGATTGGCGTGATACAGCACGCTGCAGGCGTCAGGCTGTTCCTCGTCGTCAACGTCGTGCTGGTCTTCATGCGAACCATCCGTGGCTTCCTGGCTGATCGTGCCCAGCGCCAACAACCGGTCTGTGATGATCAATGTGTGACCGTCGACACTGTGTGCAAAGCGATACACGAAGCCTTCTTCGGCTGCCAGGCGTTCCATGAAGGCCAGGTCCGTCTCGCCGGCCTGCACGCAGAATTCGCGAACGCCGTGTTCTCGGCCGGACTGTATCTGAAATTGCGTGATGCCTTGCCGCTTGAGCATGAGCTCGAGGATGTGCGGCACCGTTTTCTGCTGGAAGATGCGCCAGTTCGAGCGAAGGCGGGCGCGCGCCAGTCGCGGCTCGATGAGTGCCTGGTAATAGGTACGGTGAAAGCCGCTTTCCAACTGACTGAGACGGCTGACCACGCCGTGCACATGACGCCTCGGGCGACCGCTTTCCCATATGGTGAAGCGCGCAGGCTTGTCGAGCAGGGTGCCGAAATCGATGTCGCTTTGATGACTGACCAGTTGCAGTTCCAGCGCGAACGTCTGGCTGATCGCTTCCTTCAACGAGAACGACACCACATCGAGCACGACGTTGCCCACACTCGGTTGGAAGCTGTAACGAAGGTCGGATTGGCGAGGCATGGTGGGGTCCTAGTTCACTGGCCGAAGCTCGGAAGTCCGGGCGCTATCGCCCGGACGGTCTTGTTTCTTCAGCCTGCCGCCGCGGGCTGAAGCGTGGCTGCACCTGCCTCTTTCGGTTTACGCCAGTCGTCCGAGCCGGAGGTATTGGCAATGAGGTGCTCCCAGGTGATGCCGCGGTAGGTCATGGACACCTTGAGGAACTGCGTGAAGTCCTTGTTGTTCTTGTCTTGGGCGTGAGGCATGACCAGATCGATATCGACGATGATGGCGTTGGTCAGGATGGTGGTGAAGAACCGTTCCTGCTTGCCCTCGATGGAGGTTCGATACCAGCTGAGCTCCACGGTCGGAAGCATTTCGCCGCTGGTTAGCGCGTTGTACAGCAGGGGTGTTGCCTTGTTGAGGGCGCAGGTGAATGTCAGGGGGCCATGCACGCGTTGGCCGGCAGGCTGACCGCTCTGGGGGTCGGTGGGTACGCTGATGTGATGGCTGATCTCTTGAACCAATATCTCGTCTTCGTGACCCTCCACGAAGATGTTGCCGACAGATTCGGCTGTGAATGCACCTTGAGTGATGTGGCCCTGAGTCTCTCCTCGGATGGAAATGTAGGCGGGTGTTGGCATGGCTTTCTCTCCTGCGCCAGGTGGATAAAACACGCACCCAAGAGGGGGCGTGGCCATCGCGATGGATGGCATGTCAGCGAGGCTATGCCTCGCCAGGTTCATCGAGTGTTGATCGGTCACTGCAAGAGGATGCTGCTCAGCGATGCCAACACTTCGGTGGTGATCAGGTGCAGCCGGTAGCTGTAGAACCCGTAGGCCGCGCCCAGGGCCACGCCACACAGCGCCAACGGACTCCACCAGGGCCATTGCCGATCCAGGCGCATGTTGCGCGCAGCGACGTGGGTATAGGGGTCACAGACAGCTTGCGGCGCGGGGCCCCGCAGTTCGCGAATCAGGTCGTGAAGCTGATGGATCAAGCCGTTCAGGGTTTCCTCGCCTTTGGGCGCGATGGCGTACTTGCCCTTCAGGCCCAGGCACAACGCGAAGTACATGAACTCCAGAACGTCCTGATAGCGCCGAGGCTCGCGCATCAGCCGGGAAAGCACGGTGAATACCTTCTCGCCACCCCAGGTTTCATCGTGGAAGATGCTGAGCAGAGGTGTCTGGCTCCAGCAGCTGTTCATGCCCCAGGGCCGCTCCATCACGGCTTCATCGATGTACAGGCACAGGCCGTACGAATAGGCGAGCCAATGGGCAGGCTCATAACCGTGCTGGCGCATCTCTGCTTGCACGTTGTCGATCTGGGCGCGCACCTGCCGATGGACCGCGTCGATGTGGGGGAGCGCATCCAGGGTCCGCAAGCGCATGACCAGCCCGAACAGCGGCATGGCAGCGTCCAGCATCCGGTTCTCGTAGGCGCCTCTGAGCTGAAAATCCGGATCGGCTGCATAGCGTTCGTGATCGAGCGCTGATGATGGGGCGCGCGCGTTTGACGCGGACAAGCTGGGCTCGTGCCGGCTGTCGGCGGTGGGCCTTGCCAGTGTGGAAGGCAGTTGCGAGCCTGCTGCGCCATTGGAGGCAGGGTGTGTCCTGTTCGATGGCGCCATGTCATTCACTCCTGATCGCCCAGAGCTGCAGCTCGAGTCCCGGGAACTCCCCGGCGACATGAATCCCGAAGCCGTGGGCGGTGCTCATGCACGCCCATGCCGGGTCGCGTCGGTCCAGTTCGAAGTAGCTGAAGCCGGCATGGAAGGGCAGGTCGCGCGGCGCCACGGGCAGCGGTAGCAGCGGGATGCCCGGCAATTGCAGAGGGACGAGGGCATTCAACGACTCCAGGGAGGTCACCTTGGCCTTCTGCACGAAGGTCTGGCGCAGGACGGGAGGTGGCAGGTCGGCGCGTACGGCCAGGATGAATTCGGCGTCTTCGATGAGGCGGCGATCGTCCAGGGTAGTGGTCAGTACGCCATAGCCCAGTGTTTCCAGAGGCAGAGAAACGGCACGTGGACGCAGGACGGTACTCAAGGCCCGGCGTAAGGTCTCCTGCAGCGGCTTGAACGAGGTGCGCAGAGCATCGTGTTGATACGCCGGATAGGCGTTCGGCAGTCGGCTGTCATCAGTGAAGGTCACCAGTTCGCCACAGGCCTGGCTCATGTACAGGTACAGCTGCTCGGGATGGGTCTGACGGTGTCGGGTCATGTGCTGGAAGCAGGGCCACCACCGATTCAGGGCTTGCAGCAGATTGAAGTCGCGGATGTCGGCAATACCGGACTGGCCCGATTCACCGAGCCGGATTGCCAGGTTGCGTGCGCGCTCACGCAAGGTGTGGGTGATTTCCTCGAGAAAGCGGTACAGCGCCGGTGCCGCGCGTACCGAGACGCACGTGGGGTAGAAGTCCTCGTCCAATCGCAAGCTGCCATCCTGGCGACGCTCCAGAATGCGGGCCAGGGCCAGCCGGGTGCAGGCGCTGCTGTCTTCGGTCGTGCGCTTGAGTTGCAGATTGGGCACCGCCACGTCGATGGACGCCAGGTCGCCATCGGCACTGTGCGTGTCCTTGATCTCCTGTGCCTGAGCGACGTAACGCGCGTCTGCAGCGTCCTCGGGCCAGCTCACTTCGCGGCCACCCTCGTTGCGTAGGGGCAGGCACAGGTAGACCTCGCTGTCCTTAGCGCCGTCATCACGAATGTCCAGCGGCGGTGGTGGCGGCAGATCGCCGGGTATGTCGAAGACCGTGCCATCCGGCATGATGCCTCGTGCACGGGTGATGGCGATCTTGCCCAGACTCAGGTATTCGTCGTTCAGCTGCAGCTCGCTGAAGCCATAGAAGTCTGCATCGAGACTGGACAGGCGCTGATGCAGGGCAGCCTCACTGGCCCGAGCGGCCTGCTGAAAGTGTTGCGGCCTGACGAACAGGCCTTCGGGCCAGAGAACAGGATTGCGAGAACTCATGGGCGCTCCGTATCGACATGAGTGAGCGGAAGGAAAGGGCGCATCCGTGTCATCGGTCTTCTTCCTTGAGCAGGAGTTGCGTGTCGTTGACCAGCACCGAGAGCACGATCTGGTGGCCGCGTGGTGGGACACGCAGCACTTGGCGCCAGGTGGCGTTCTCCTGGTTGCGGTAATCGCCGATCACCGCGATGAAGCGGGTGTCCGGCTCCAAGGGTGCAAAAGGCACGAACTTGAACTGGCCTGGCCGCAGCAGGTAATCGTCACCGCGAACGTAGCTGCTGCGCAGGGTCTTGGCCGGGTCTTCATCCAGGGGCTGATACAGGCTGTTGCGCAGCAGTGAGTCATCGCGCAGTTGCAGGATCTTGATGGCCATCGGTGTCGCGACCGGCTCGCTCGCGACAGCTGCCGTATGTGGCAACGTCAAGAGCACCGCCGTGTCCGCGTAGCTGCCAAGCGCTCCTGTCGCAGGCAGCGCATGGGCGGGGAGGGCAGGTGGGGTGTCGTCCGATACGCCAATTGGTAGCGCAGGGAGTTGCTCCTGCTGGCAATCGAGCAATGGCTGGATGTCGGCCAAGTCGTGGGGATCGCCTGCGTTCAGACTGACGGTACACGGATCCGAGTCGACCGCATGCTCCCATGCAGGCGAAGGCTCTAGGCTGTGCGGGTTGCTGTTGAGGGTCGGGCTGGCGTTGATGCTGAACGCCACCTGGGTCGGGTGATCCCCAGGCGGGCCGATGGGCAGCGAAGGGTCCAAGGCCACTCGGCTCATTCTGCCCAGCGTGGTGCATCCTGTAACGGCCAGCACAATGACCAGCAGGGTAATCGTCGGCAGGAAACGCATCATGCACGTTCTCCCGGCAGCACCCAGTGGTGCGCAGTCTGCGGCAACGGCTGCGACGGGGATGACCGCTCGAGCATGACCAGAGGGTCGTTCACGAGGTCGGCCCCGAAGGTCGAGCAGATGTCGGCCCTGATCTCAGTGGGCGCAGAGGCGGGTTGCCAGTCGCCGACCGGCGCATCGTCCAGCCAGGTATCGAACAGCGACCGTTCATGCCCCAGGACCTGCTCCAGCGATCGGGCATCGGTGTGGGAAAGCTGAACCTGCAGTCGGTAGGGTCCGATGCGAAGCTGGTCACCTTCGAGCAGACGCCTGACGCACCCTGCTCCCAGGCTGACACGTTCTTCGTTCAGGAGCGTGCGGTGACAGCGGTCGACCACACAGAAGCTGCCCTCCAGCCAGCGAATTTCGCAATGGATGGGGGCGATGGTCTGCTCAGGGTCATCGAGCAGCCAGTCAGCACCTGCGCTGCCCAGCGTGCCGCCTGTGCAGTCGAACAGTCGCCGGCTGACGCAGGTGCGCTGCAAGGGATCGAGATCGACGATGCTCAAGCTCAAGGTCTTCATGCGCGCCCCCGGAATCGTACGGTCGGGCCGGTTTCCGTCTGGGCCTTCTCGAGGAAGCTGGTCCAGCCCAGATAGGCACCTCGATGGCGGTGCAGGCAAAAAGATGGCAATGCATGGCGTTTCAGGCGCAGCTCAAGGTCGTAGGCCAGGCCATCGCGCAGCAGAAAATCGATCAGCGCGCGCAACCGTCCGAACTGGGCACCGCGGGGAAGAAAATCATGCAACTGCGCATGATCGAGTTCGCTGATCACCAGCGTGAACTTGCTGCTGCGCGTGCGTGTGCGGCTGCCCACCAGGAATGTCGTGCCCAGTTCGCCGTTGCGACGGCCCAGGCTCACCCGTTGGGCGATGACCGTGGTGACCCTGCGCGTTTCGAATTCCCGTATCCGGACATGCTTCAGGTCGAAGCAGTGCGCGATGATCCCTGCGACGCTGCCCGGGGCACGGCTTCTGCTGGCGATCACGCCTGCGAAGCTGAGCAATCGACTCCACGGCAGCGCTGTCTCATCGTGCAGCTGGGTATCGTTCAGGCCCGTCAGGGCGAAGAGATAGCGCGAGAATCCATCACCGGCACCCGGTTGAAAACGGATGTAATAGCGGTACTTGCGCCAGATGCGGTGCAGCAGGCTGAGCAGGTAGTGGTTGAAGAAATCGAAGAACGCTGGGCGCAGGCCCAACCCGTGGGCATGCTCGTAGGCCACCTGTTCCAGGTAATAGACCGGCAGGGGCGAATCCGTACCATGCAGCCCCATGAAGGTCGCGCAGACACGGTAACGGTCGGATTGCGCAGGCATGCGCTCGGCCTTGTAGACATCCGCGGCAGGAAAGACCAGACGCGGGTCGTTGGTGAGCCGCACACGCCGCCTCGTGGCCTCATTCGGCCAACGCGCCTCGAGGTCGTCGCCATGCAGCCCATGCAGGCGCTCGAGCAACTGGAAGAAGTTGTATCGATGCGCAGTGGCCAGCAGTGTGTCGGCTAGATCAGCGGTTGCTTGCCGGTCTGGATGGGCCATGTGTAATGCTCATTGTTGGTGATGTTGATCACTTCCAGTCGATGGAAGGAATTGATGCTGGCGTACAAGGCGAAGAAGTGGGCGAGCACGCAGCCGAACAGGTACAGGTCGCCTTCGCAGAGAAACGCGGTCTGGTCCAGCTTCAGGCGCGTGCACAGGCCGCGCACGGGCTGCCCTTTGATCAGCCAGTCCAACGGTGCGGTATGCACCTCACGAATGCCGTCGAGACGCTTCTGCGTGGCCCGTGCGTGCTGGACGTCATGCAGCGCGGCGAAGTCGTAGGTGCGGATGATGGCCTTGAGGGACTCGACCGAGAGCAGCGACAGGTAGTTGAGCGACAGGTTGGAGATCAGCGCCCAGTGCGCCTGACCATCCAGTACGGGACGGTAAGGACGGGTCGGCGCACACAGGTTGGTGTAGGTGGTCAAGGGGGGCGTGGATTCGGTAAGGACGTCGATGTCGCCGATCCCCAGGGCCAGGGGCAGGTCGCGATTGGTGCATGTGAGGTCGATGGAGACTGTCTCCAGCTGGCCGATGTACGCATTGGCATCGGCACGCACGAAGGCGATGCGATGGGTCACGCCATCGCCGCGCAGGGACGCGTCGAGTGTGCAGCGGTAATACAGCGACGTGCGCCCCTGAAGGTGTTCGATCTCGTGCGCGAACGACTCGAACGCTCGGAAGGTGCGCAACTGCTCGCCCGCCTCTGAACCCGCGCTCGTACGCGTGCTGACCACGTGATCGACGCTGAAGATTTCATACGCGTGCTGCTGGGTGCCTCTAGGCTTGAGTTCGACTTCGGTGGTCTCGCCAGACAGGTCGATGGGTTCGGCGCTGTGGAAAAACAGATTGACCGCTGGGGTGCAGAACAGACTGAAGTCCGTCTTGCCGATACGTAGCGTCTCGGGCAGAGGCCGTGTGAAATGAAAGTCGATGGTCACGCAACGGCTGGATTCGTCAGGCCAGGCGGTGTCCAGGCCGATCAAGGCGAAAAAGTGGAAGCGCTGCGCGAAGATGAAGTACTCCTGCAGAATCCGATAACCATCGAAGACGTTCTGTGGGTAGGGCAGCAACGCCTCGTCAGGGCTGAATCCGGGAAAGGCGAGGTTGGTGGCAGGCAGCCGACGGACAGTGCCATTGATCGTGATGTCGATACGGTCGAGGTAGTGGGAAAGCCACAGGTACAGGGTTCGCGCCGTGCCAGTGTCACCGCTCAGGTGAAGATCCAGGCGCTTACAGTCCAGGCTGCTCAAGGGTCGCTCGACCAGAGTGTGCAGGTCGATGCGGACCCTCGGGCTGCCGGGCGTTCGAATGGCTTCGGCAGTGTCGAGCCTGAACGGATGAAGATTTACCGGCATGCAGGTGCGAAACTCGCAGGGCATCCCGTCCACGGGCCTGGAAAACAGTCGTGAGCCTTTGGGGATGTGCCGTGATTGGCTGAGCGATTGCTTGGAGGGCGTGAACTGAATGACCGTGGCGCTCGGAAGCGGACGCAGATAGTTGGGCCACAGCAGTTGCAGCATGGGGTGGGTCAGCTCAGGCAGATCGTCTTCCAGCTTGAGGCGGAGCTTGGCCGTCAAGAAGGCGAAGGCTTCCAGCAACCGATTCACGTCTGGGTCGCTGCCTTCCTGCCCCAGCAGGCGGGCAAGCTGAGGGTTGTCGTGCGCGAAGTCGCTCCCCAGCTCATGCAGGTAGCGCAGTTCTTCGCTGAATCGATCCTTGAGCGACATGGTTCACCTCACACGCATGTAGCGATCGTGCCCGCTGACGAGCAGCTCCAGCTGAAAGGCTTCGAGCTGGTGATTCACCCGCACGTGACAATCGAGCCTGAAATGCAAGTCCAGTGGGGCATGGGCGTCGGGCAGGGCCTTGAGCGCCTGTACATGAATGCGCGGTTCGAAACGTCGCAGCATGCGACGGATGTCGGCACCCACCTGCAAGAGCAGCTCGCCACGATTCACGTCATGCCCGTTGAAATCGCGCAGACCCAACTCAGGGCTGCTCTGTGAGCAACCCTGGCGTGCATTGAGCACGGTCTCGAGATGGCGCTTGATGGCCATGAGCTTCCGGTCTGGATGCTCCTGCCTCGACAGCGTTCGAGGGGTGTCTGGAGCCAGGCGCAGGCGTTCGAAAAGTCCCGTCATTGCGTGTCTAGCCGCCCCACCAGAGCGATCTCGAAATGCGCGCCCATGTATTTGAAGTGCGGACGTACGGCCAGGGAGACCTGGTACCAGCCTGGATCGCCTGCCACATCGGACACCTCGATCCTGGCGGCCCGAAGGGGGCGGCGGCTGCGCACGTCGGCAGAGGGGTTCTCCTGGTCCGCTACGTACTGACGGATCCACCTGTTCAGTTCCGACTCCAGATCGCGACGCTCTTTCCAGCTGCCAATCTGCTCGCGCTGCATCACCTTGATGTAATGGGCCAGCCGGTTGACGATGAACAGGTAGGGGAGCTGCGTTCCCAGTTTGTAATTGACCTGCGCTTTCAGCCCTTCCGGGGTCTTCGGAAAGGTCTTGGGTTTCTGCACGGAGTTGGCCGAGAAAAAGGCGGCATTGTCACTGCCCTTGCGCATCGTCAAGGCGATGAAGCCTTGTTCGGCCAGCTCGAACTCCTTGCGATCGGGGATCAGCACCTCGGTAGGAATCTTGGCTTGTAATTGACCGAGCGCTTCGTACACATGCACCGGGAGGTCCTCGACGGCACCGCCCGATTGAGGCCCGATGATGTTCGGACACCAGCGATAGCGGGCGAAGCTGTCATTGATGCAGCTGGCCAGCAGGAATGCCGAGTTGCCCCACAGGTAGCGGTCATGGCACCCGTCGATGTCTTCTTCGTAATGGAACGACTCGATCGACTGCTCTTGAGGATGGTAGGCGGAGCGAAGCATGAAACGGGGTCCGGTGAGCGCTACGTAGCGCGCATCCTCGCTTTCGCGGAAGGCACGCCACTTGGCATGTCGAGGGCCAGCGAACAGATCGCCGATCTCCTTGAGATTGGGCAATCCCTCGAAGCTGGTGAGGTTGAAGAACTCGGGGGAGGGCGCTGCAATGAAGGGTGCATGCGACATGGCCCCTACGGACGCCACGTAGCTCAGCAGCTTGATGTCCGGGGAGGAGGGGCCGAAGGTGTAGTTGCCTACCATGGCCGCCACCGGCTCGCCACCGAATTGGCCGTAACCTGTGGTGTAGACATGCTTGTAGAGGCCACTGCAGGTGATGTCGGCTGCATTGTCGAAGTCATCCAGCAAATCGGCTTTGCTGACATGCAAGACCTCCATCTGTATGTTTTCACGAAAATCTGTACGGTCGACCAGAAGTTTCAAGCTGCGCCAGGCGGCTTCAAGTGCCTGGAACGCGGGTTGGTGCAGAATGGCATCCATTTGCCGGCTGAGAAGACGGTCCAGCTCGGCGATCATTTGATCGGCGCGATGTTTATTGATCAGTTGATCTGGGTCATGACTTTTGAGCAGGTGAGTGATAAAGGCAACGACACCCTGGCGAGCGATGGAGTAGCCCTCTTGCGCAGGGGATAGTTGCGTCTGCGCCATGATCTGGTCGAGCAAGTTGGGCGTGCTCGTAACATCGTCTCGTGTATCAATGGCAGGTGTCGTGTTCGTCGACGTTGGCATGGGACACTCCGTTGTCAGCGTGGGGCAGGCGCTTCAAGCGCCACGTCAAGTTCCAGGGCGAGTTGTTTGCGCGTGTGTTCGTCACTTAATAAATGGTGCAGTTGCTGACGAAACTTCGGTACGTTGCCCAAGGGGCCTTTCAAGGCGACCAGGGCTTCGCGCAGTTCCAGGAGCGCGTTGAGCTCCGGCACCTGCCGGGCGATCCTGTCGGGGCTGAAATCATCGATCGAGGTGAACCGAAGCTGCACCGCCAGCTCGGCCTCAGAGGGCGCGCCCAGCAGGGAGGGCACGGCCATGCACAGGTTGACACCTGCATCGTTCAACACGCTGTTGAAGGTGTGTTTGTCGATGCGCATTGCCGTGCGATCTTCGAGCGGTCGGTCATCGTCCATGCCGAAGTCACCCAGGACCAGCATCTTGTGCGGCAGCTCTATTTCAGCGTTCTCATTACCTGTCGCAGGAACGTACCTGATGTTGATGCGTTCTTTGGGCGCGACGGAACCTGTGCTTTTTGCCATGGCAGGGCCTTAGTAGTGTGTGGGAAATTTCTACTAACTTTTGCGCACTGTTTGTAGGAAGTTTCCGTGCATTAAGCGTGTGCTCTGATCGAGCGGTGTGGGGTTGGCGTGTTTCTTTAAAACCATGCCGCTGGTGTTGCGCGTTAGTCGAGCGGAAGAATGTAAGTAAATATTTATTTGTGGTCTTCGGTGTTTGTGGCTAGGCTCTCGATCGTTTTCAAAGTTGGACGAGGCCGATGCGCCAAGTGCGTGCCGTAGGTTGTGGAGAAAGTAGGAAGTTACAAGTAGGAAATTACTTACAATGGTGCCCCGATATCTTTTTGGCGCATGTTTTGCGCTGCTGCTCTACTGCTTGTCTGTCTCTGCGTATTCCAATCAGGAGTGTTCGCAAGTCGTGTCGAACCTCGAGCGCCTGGCCTGCTTCGACCGATCAGCAGGAACGCCGGCTCGGCTCGGCACCGCACAGTGGTCGGCGTCCGAGCAGCATGCACCGACCTTGCGCCGTGTATTGGTCCAGGAGGCCGATCGAGCGCCCGATGACCTGACTTTCCGCCTGGGTAAGGCAGGCGAAGGGTTGATGGCGTCCGCACCTGCAATCGCATCGGGCCCACCCCACGCTTACCTGGCCATCAGCTGCGTGCAGAACATTTCCAGGCTGCAGCTGGTGACGGCGCAGCCCATCGACGCAGGGCGAGTGAGCGTGCGATTGCAAGGCGAGTCGCGTGCGACCTCCGCCACACCGTGGCAGGTGATGGAAAACGGGCAGGTGATCGATGCGGGGCGAGGGTTGCCGGGCATCGAGCAGATCAAGCAACTGATCGGCGCCCACCGCATTCATGTCGAAAGCGATCACCCGGCCGTGAACGGGCTGACATTCGACGCCCATGGGCTGGATGCTTTGATCGACAAGGTCCGTACTGCATGTCGCTGGTAACGAGAACACCTGAACGCACGCTCGCCGAGCTGCTCGCACCGATCGACCCCCAGGTGCCGGCAGGCCTGTTCGACCTCGAGGATGAACTCTACCAGGCCATCGACCAGGAGATGGTCAAGCTGGGTGGGTTGCACGAGGCATCGATCGACTGGACCTACATCGAAGAGGCGTCCTGTCAGTACCTGGAGCGTCAGTGCAAGCACCTGCGGATCGTGGCTCACCTGAGCGTTGCCTGGCTGCGCAGCGGCTGCTGGGTGCGCTGGGCAACGGTCCTGGCGTTGTGGGTGGGTCTGCTCGAGCGCTATTGGGAGACGGCCCACCCCAAGCCCGGACCCAAAGGCTTCCTGGGCAAGCGCAAGCTAGTCAGCCTGGCGCTGGGCCGGATGGTCGACACGCTACCGCGGCTGGACCGCGCCACCTATAGCCAAGCGTGTGCCGACCAGGCACGGCATGCGCTGTCATGTCTGCACCACCTGCAGGGCACGCTGCAGCTGGACGCATCGCTGCTGGGTGATCTGGAGCGTCTGCTGGACCGACACAGCACACTCGCCATCGCCGAAGCTGACGCCACGCCCGCGATGGCCACCGCGCCAACTGCCCCTCACCTTGCAGCAGCGCCACTGCCCGAGGTCATCGCTGCACCGCTGCCACCTCCACTGCCAGGTCATGAAAGGGAAACACGCCGAACGCTGCTGACGCTCGCTGAACGCATCAACCAGCAAGACCCCTATGACCCGACGGGTTATCAGCTCCGACGGTTCGGCCTGTGGGCTCACATTCAGGCTGCGCCTTACGCCGCGCAGGACGATCGCACGGAGTTGATGGCCATCCCGCCCGACATCGCCAATGGCCATGAAGAAGCCCTGGCACAGACCACGATCGACGCCGCCTTGCTCCAGCGCATCGAGAAAAGTGTGACAGCGAGCCCCTACTGGATTCGCGGCAGTTTCCTGGCCGCCTCCGCGGCGACGCGGCTGGCGATGGGCGAGGTGGCCGAGGCCATCCGTGCGACCACCGCCCGCTTCATACAGCGTCTGCCTGCCTTGCAACGTCTGTGCTTCAGCGACGGCACCGTGTTCGTCGACGATCAGTGCCTGGCGTGGCTGCGCGGCATGCCAGGGTCATCCGATTCTGGTGCAGCCTCCCCTGCGTTCGCCAGTCTGCGAGAAGAGCTGGCCAGCCAGATGGAAACCGGCGGGGTGGAGCCGGTCCTGCTCAAGTTGCAGGGCATGCAGAGCGCCCTCGGCAGCCCCCGCGAACGCTGCCACACCACCGTGATCGCGGCCGACCTGCTGGCGGCGCGCGGTGTTTCCTGGCTGGCGCAGGACCTGTGCGCCAGTGTCGCCAGAACCATGCAGCAGACGACCGCCAGCGCCTGGGAGCCGGAAGTCTTTCAGCGGCTGCAGCAGTACGGGGCACCCCAGGTGCCTGACAACCATGTGAAAAGGGAGCCCTGATGAATCGACTATGGACGCAGCTCGCGGCGGTGAGCAGGGCGCTGATGAAGCGTGCGAACGGCATGGTGCCCATGCTGCTCGGGCTCGGTGTCGTTCTGACATTGGTTGCAATCTGGTGGCTGGGCCCTCAATGGACATGGCGTGGATACCAGCCATTGGCCAGCGTCACCCAACGTGGTCTGGCAAGCCTGTTGCTCATCGTGGTGCCCTTGCTGGCATGGCTCATGGTCTTGCGCCATCGTGTTCGTCATCTACAGACAGAGCGCGCCCGGACCGCTGCCGCTGAGCAGGATCGCACGCTACCGTTCGTTGATGCGCAAGAGAAAGCGTTGAATCTGGGGCTCGGGCGGTATCTCGACCATGCCGGCGGACGGCGTGCCCTGTATCGGCTGCCCTGGTATCTGGTCGTGGGCGATGAATGCGCGGGCAAGACCAGCGTCATCGAACACAGTGACCAGCGTTTCACATTGACCCGCATCGAGCAGGTGCAATCGCGCGGCCGATCGACCCAGGCGCTTGCCTACCCGATCGGCTGGTGGATCAGTGACGACGCCGTCATCCTCGATCCGCCGGGCGCATTTATCCGTCAGCCCCACGGTGAAGCGCCGCCGGCCACGTCCGAGCCTGCCGTACCTCACGGGGCCGCAGCCGCCTTGTGGCATCACCTGTTGAAGTGGTTGCTGCGCCATCGAAGCCAGAAGTCGCTCAACGGCGTCCTGCTGGTAGTCGATCTGCCTGCGTTGCTGCATGGCACGCCTGGCCAGCGTATCGCCCTGGCACACCTGCTTCGCACGCGTCTGCACGAGCTCAACAGCCGGTTGGGCACGCGCCTTCCTGTCTATGTCGTGTTGAGCAAGGTCGACCTGATAGAGGGGTTCGACGCGTTCTATGGCGACATGCCCACCTCGTTGCGCGAGCATCTGCTGGGTTTCACGTTCAAGCTGGAGGAGCGCAGCACGATCGATGCCTGGCTGGATGAGTACAGCGAGCATTACCAGCGACTGATGCGTCACCTGTTCGAGCAGGTCGTTGACCGAATCGAGCAGTCAGCCAATGCCGAAACACGAGCGCGTCTGCTGTCGCTGCACGCACAACTGGCCGGGCTGCGGCCGATCATGCTGGGCTTTTTGCGCGAGACACTGGCAGGCGATCGTTTCACCACACCTGCCCTGGTACGGGGCGTGTATTGGTCGTCCGTCACGCAACGGGGCGACGTGCTCAACGCCTTCGTGCACGAAGCGGCGCAGCCCTACGGAACGGCGCCTCCGCTGCGTGAAGGCAAGCCCCAGGGCAAGTCACGGGTCTATTTCATCCCCCACCTGTTCAAGCGTGTCGTCTATCAGGAGTCAGGCCTTGCCGGCGACAACGTCAAGGTGGCACGCCACAAGCGTCGACTGTTATGGGCGAGTTCCGGTATCGGACTGCTGGTCCTGTGCGGCTTCATCGCAGGCTGGCAGCGCTATTTCGAACTCAATGGCGCCAAGGCCGCCAACGTGCTTGCCAAAAGCAGAGCGTTCAGTCATCACGAAGTCGATGCGCGCCTGGATCCGACCGGACGCAACCTGCTCGAGCCGTTGGACCAGATCCGTGACGCTGTCTCGGTGTTCGGTGACTACCGTGCCGCCTGGCCAGGTGTCGCCGATCTCGGGCTGTACCAGGGGCGGGCCATCGGGCCCCGTGTCGATGAGGCCTACCTGGCCTTGCTGTCCAGGCGTTTTCTGCCGGCGCTGGCCAGCGGTGTGGTCGAGGCGATGGAAGCCGCTTCTCCTGGCAGCGCACAGCAGCTGGCGGCGCTCAGGGTCTATCGAATGCTGGAGGACCGTCAGAATCGGCGGCCCGAATGGGTCGAGGCGTGGATGGCGCAGCAGTGGCAACAGGCGTTTCCCGGGCAGGGGCAGTTGCAACGAAGCCTGATGGGGCATTTGAGCTATGCCTTGGCCTATGCCGACACCGACCTGTCGCCGTATCGAGAACGCGTCGTGCAGGTGCAGCAAACGCTACGCGAGGTACCGCTGGCACAACGGGTCTATGCAAGCCTCAAGCAGCAGGCCCAGGCACAGGTGCAGGCCGGTTTGAACCTGCGTCATCAGGTGGGGCCCGTCTTCGACACGGTGTTTCAGTCATCGGGCAGCCACCCATCGCTCGACCAGGCGATCGTGCTGGCGCCCATCCTCACCGCCAAGGGCTTCAACGAGTATTTCGAGCCACGCAGTCGGTACTTCACCGACATGGCCATGATCGACCAATGGGCACTGGGCGAACGCGATCGGCTCGATTACTCGACGGCCGACCGCGAAGCGCTGACCGAACGGCTACGCTCGCTCTACAGTGCCGACTACATCGATAGCTGGCGGCAGGCCCTGCAGGCGTTCACGGTGACCGATTTCCGCGACCTGCCCCACGGCCTCACGATTCTGCAGCAGTTGACGGGACCCACGGCGCCCCTGCATCGGTTGCTGGAAACCGTAAGAGACAACACCGTCCTTTCATCGAAGGTCTCTGTCGAGCCTGCAACCGATGTGGTGATACAACCTGTCCATGACGAGGCCGAGAAGCAGCATGCCTGGGCCATCCAGAGAGCCTTTGCCGGGTTGAGCGGCTTGCTGAAATCCAGCGGTGAGCAACCCAGCTATTACGACGAGACCTTGCAGGCCCTGACGGCCGTACATGACTACGCCAAGGCGGTCCAGGACAGCCCTGATCGAGGCAAGGCAGCGCTTCACGCAGTCCATCAACGCTTGTCGATGACCGGGCATGATCCAATCAGCGCGTTGCAACGCATGGCCACAAGCTTGCCTGCACCCCTCGATCGGCACGTCAAGAAAGTCGCCGACCAGACGGCCCAGGTCTTGAACATCGAGGCGCTACGCGAACTGGAGCGACGCTGGGATGCCGACGTCTATGGGTTCTTCCAGCAGCGTCTGGCAGGGCGCTATCCATTCTCTGCCCAGGCGCCCGACGCCTCCCTGGAGGACTTCGAAGCGTTCTTCGGTCCCAAGGGGCGTCTGCAGCGGTTTCATGACCAGTACCTGAAGGTCTTCCTGAAGGACAATCTCGAGGCCTTCCATACCGGCCAGCCGGGGCAGTCATTGATTCGCCGCGATGTGATCGAGCAACTGGAACGGGCAGAGCGCATCCGCGAGACCTTCTTCGATCAACGCGGCAACCTGAATGTGCAATTCAGCATCGAGCCGTTGGGGTTGAGCGCCAATCAACGCACCAGCTTGCTGGACCTCGATGGGCAACTGATCGCCTATACCCATGGCCCCAGCCAGATCGCCGGGGTCGTCTGGCCCAACACCTTGGGCCGACAGGTGCGCAGCAACCTGACCTTGCTCAGGCAGAACGGCAACAGCAGCAGCCTGGAGTACCGTGGACCCTGGTCCATGTTCCGCCTGCTCAGCCGCGGCGCGCTCAATGGCCGGACCGCCACCAGCGTGGACCTGAGTTTCAAGGCCGGCGATGGTGTGATGCGTTATCGCCTCAATGCTGAAAAGGCCTTCAACCCCATCACCCAGCAGCCGTTCAAGGACTTCCAGTTGCCGCGTGGGTTGTTGCAGCTACCTGAGCACGTGGCGCGCGTGGCATTGTGAGAGGGCAGGCCGAAAAACAGGCTGCCCGCGCCAGGGACACCTTCACGTGACGATCGATTCTGCGTTGCTCCTGCTGGGCCTCTTCGCTTTCTGCGGCGGTCTCATCGACGCCGCCGTCGGCGGAGGAGGGCTCATCCAGCTGCCAGCCCTCATGCACGCCTTGCCCGGCACCAGCCTGGCAACGGTCTTTGGCACCAACAAGCTGGCGGTCTGGATGGGCAGCGTGGCCGCAGTGCCGCGTTACCTGAAACGGGTGACGTTGGTCTGGTGGCTGCTGCTGCCCATGTTCGTGGCCGCATTCCTGTTCGCCTACCTGGGCGCGCTGTCCGTCGCACTGATTCCCAAGGCCCTCATGCAGTACGCCGTTTTCGTTCTGCTGGTGGTCATGGCGATCCACACCTTCATCAAGAAGGACCTGGGACGCCTGCACGCCCACCCTCGCTACGGCATCGGCAGGCTATGGGCCGGTGTCGGCTTCGGCGCCGCGATCGGTTTCTACGACGGTGTCTTCGGCCCAGGCAGCGGCAGCCTGCTGCTGTTCGTGTTCGTCCGCGTCTTCGGCTTCGACTTTCTCAACGCCTCGGCCTCGGCGAAGCTCATCAACCTGGGCACCTTCAGCGCCGCGCTGCTGTTCTTCGCGCCGTCCGGTCATGTGCTGTGGCTGATCGGCGGGTTGGTGGGGGTGTGCAACATGGCCGGGGCCGTCGTGGGTGCCTTCATTGCGTTGCGCTATGGCAGTGGCGTGATTCGTATACTGTTTCTGGTGCTGCTGGTGGCGCTGATCGTGCGCATGGGTATTTCACTGTTTTGGGCGTGAAGTCATCCTTTCGTTTCGCCACGCCGATTGCGCAGTCGCTTGGCAAAAGACGATGCCGTTGGAATGCCGGTTCAAGCGTATCGATATGATCCCTAGAATGACCTGGCCGCAAAGCGCGGGTTCTGGATGTGAAGTGAAGACAGAGGTGGATATGAAGGTCTTTAACGCTACCCATATAAAGTGCTACGAAGAAGATGACGTCCTGATCGTTGCAGTGGGTGATGATGCAGCTGATCCGCGCAACTTCATCATCATGACCCGTTTGGATGACGAAGACGTCCCTTTCACCGAAGGCGACATCGGCCTTCAAACCGAGAGCACAGAGTACGAAATGGCAGGCGCCATACAAAAGATAGGGCTTTCGAAGAGCAGACTGAAGGTAGAGATAAAATCGAATTTCCAAGAGCATTTCAATGGTGAAACCATCGTTGCCGAACTTCAAGGAACGGCAATCGATGAAGAAAGTATCGATCTCTTGAGAAAGTCGTTGCACACCCTAGTAGAGGGAAGTGGTATCGAAAGGGACTTCTAGTTTCTCGTATTCAATCCACGTCTTCGACGTCAATGCTTGCTGTTCACAGTTGCGAAGCATTACCATTCACGTTCCGGTTATTGCCCCCTTATCCAGGACCCGCACGATGGCCTCTCGCTTCCCGTCACGCCCAACCCTGCTCGCATTCTGCTGTTCCGCCACCTTCATGACCCAAGCCGCCGAGCCCTTGGAACTGGAAGCGACCGACGTCAACGCCGAGACCTTCAGGCGCACCCCTAGCACGCCCCTCGAAGCGTTCGCAGGCGGCCAGGTGGCCCGCGGTGGTCAACTGGGCGTGCTCGGCAACCAGGACAACATGGACGTGCCGTTCTCGCTCACTAGCTACACCGCCAAGGTGATCGAGGACCAACAGGCCGAGGACATCGGCGACGTCCTGGCCAACGACCCCTCGGTGCGCGAGTCTTTCGGCTTCGGCAACCAGGCCAAGGTGTTCGTGATCCGCGGTCTGCCATTGGCGGGGGATGACATTGCGTTCAACGGGCTGTACGGCATCCTGCCGCGGCAGATCATGTCCACCGACGGCGTCGAGCGGGTCGAGGTGTTCAAGGGGCCGAACGCCTTTCTCAACGGCGTCAGCCCGACCGGCAGCGGCCTGGGCGGCAACGTCAACCTGCAGCCCAAGCGCGCCGACGATGTGCCCACGCGCCGCTACACCCAGGACATCAGCACCGATGGCCGCATCGGCGAGCACCTGGACATCGGCCAGCGCTTCGGCGAGGACAACCGCTTCGGCGCGCGCCTGAACCTCAGCCAGCGCGAGGGCGAGACGGCGATCGATGACCAGGATCAACGCACCAAGCTGTTCGTCGCCGGGCTCGATTACCGGGGCGACGACGTGCGGGTGTCCACCGACTTCGGCTACCAGAAGCAGCGCATCAACCACCTGCGTAACTCGGTGCGTCCTGGCAGCGCCACCCAGGTGCCGACCGCGCCGGACGCCAGCCACAACTACGGGCAGGCCTGGAGCTACAGTGAGTCGGAAGACACCTTCGGCATGCTGCGCGGTGAGTGGGACCTGAACGACAGCTGGACCGCCTACCTGGCCGGTGGCGCGCGGCATACGCGGGAGCAGGGCACGTACGGGACGCCGGTGCTGACGGGCAACAGTGGCGCGGCGACCATCACCGCTTCCGATATCGTTCATGGTGAAGACAACACCAGTTTCAGTGCAGGCCTCAACGGGCGTCTGCAAACGGGTGCGGTAAGCCATCAGATCGCGCTGGGCGCCAGCCTGCTCTGGACCCAGGCCGAAAACGCCTACGTGTTCTACGGCGCACGCCCGACCAACCTCTACGACGGCCTTGCGTTCGCCAAGCCCACGACGCCGACCAGTACCGGCGGCGACATGGGGGATCCTGGCGTCACCGCCAAGACGCGCAACCGCAGCATCGCGTTGTCCGACACGGTTGGCCTGTTCGACGACCGTCTGCTGCTGACGTATGGCATTCGCCGTCAACAACTGCGCGTAGAGAACTACTTTTACGATGGCAGTTGGACGGCTACTTCTTCTGTGTCTACTCAAGATGGTTCTCGCAAGGGCGAACCCTACGACGAAGGCATCACCACGCCGGTCTACGGCCTGGTCTTCAAACCCACCGACAGCGTCTCGCTCTACGCCAACCGTATCGAAGGCCTGGCCCAGGGGCCGGTCGCCCCGAGCAACGTGGAGAACGCCAACGAGGCGTTCCCTCCAGGCCGCACCAAGCAGCTCGAGGCGGGCATCAAGCTCGACCGGCAGACGTACGGTGCCAGCTTGGCCGTGTTCCGTATCGAAAAGCCGGCAGACGGTTATGTCTCGGGCAGGCGTTACATCCGCGACGGCGAGCAGATCAACAAAGGCCTCGAACTCAGCCTCTTCGGCGAGCCCCTCGAAGGCCTGCGCGTGATGGCCGGCGGCACCCGCATGACCTCGGAGCAGAAGAACACCGCCAACGGGACCAACGACGGCAACCACGCCATCGGCGTACCGACCTTCCAGCTCAACGCCAGCGTCGACTGGGACGTGCCCGGCGTTCCCGGTCTGGCGCTCAATGCGCGCATGCTGCGCACCGGCGGCCAGTTCGTCGATGCCGCCAACACCCTCAGCCTGCCAACCTGGAACCGCTTCGACGCCGGTGCCCGCTACAGGATGCGTGTGGCCGAGAAGGACCTCACCTTGCGGGTGAACGTCGAAAACCTCACGGACAAGAACTACTGGGCCTCGGCCAACGGCGGCTACCTGACCCAGGGCGACCCGCGGCTGGTGAAATTCTCCGGCACGATCGACTTCTGATCGAGCGCCTTCACGCGCGCAGGACCTCAAGGTTCTGCGCGTGTCGCACGGGGCATGGACGACGTGCGCGGTACTAATTAGAATCACTCTCATTTACCGCCACCCTGATCCAAGGCCCCTGACATGACCCCAGCAGAGACACTGGCGCCGCAGACGGTGCAGACGCTCTACCGCGACCACCACAGTTGGCTGGAAGGCTGGTTGCGCCGGCGCCTGGGCAATGCCTGGGATGCTGCCGACCTGAGCCAGGACACCTTCGTGAAGGTACTGTGCAGCACGCAATCGCTGGCCGACCTGCGCGAGCCGCGTGCCTATCTGGTCACGGTGGGCAAGCGCCTGCTCAGCAATTTCCATCAGCGCCGCAGCCTCGAACAGGCGTACCTGGACGCACTGGCACGGCTGCCGGAAGACAGCGTGCCGTCGCCTGAACAACGTTGGCTACTGCTCGAAACGCTGCATGCGCTCGATGCGCTGCTCGAAGGCTTGCCGTCGGCCGTGCGCCGGGCGTTTCTCTGGAGCCAGCTCGATGGCCTGGGTTATCGCGACATCGCCGAGCGCCTGACGGTCTCCGAACGGACCGTCAAACGCTACATGGCCCAGGCCTACGAACACTGCCTGCTGGCGGACCTGTGAGCCGAGCGACCACGTCGGACACAGCGCGCGACGTCATCCGCAGCGCCGCACGCTGGCTGGCATTGCTCGAGTCCGGCCAGGCCAGCGAGCAGGATCATGAACGCCTGCGACAATGGCGCGAGCGCGACGCCGCCCACGAGCAGGCATGGCAGAAGGCCCAGCACTTGCGTCAGCGCTTCGCCGCACTGCCCAGCGGCCTGGCCATGGCCACCCTCGACCGCCCCGGCGCGACTCGACGTCAGGTGCTCAAAGGTGCCTTGGGCGCCCTGGTACTGCTGCCCACGGCCTGGCTGGCGAACAGGCAGTGGCCGCTGGAAACCTGGGGCACCGACCTGCGCACTGCCGTCGGGGAGCAGACCCGACGAGTCCTGGCCGACGGCAGCGTGCTGCAGCTGAACACCGACAGCGCAGCGAACCTCGATCAGGCCGCTCGACAGGTCAGGCTGATCCGCGGCGAGCTGGCCCTGCGCGTACCCGCCGGTGCCACGTGGCGTGTCGAGACCGACTACGGTCGCCTCGAGGTCAGTCAAGCCGACGTCTGCGTTCGACTAGCGCACGACCAGTGCCAGATCTCGGTGGTCGCCGGCAGTGTCCAGATATCCCCCCTGACAGGATCGAGGCTGACGCTGCACGCCGGGCAGCAGGTCGACCTGGGTCGTGAAGGGGCAGGGCAGCTCCGTACGTTCGACGTCGCCTTGCCGGGCTGGCGCGAGGCCGTGCTGAGCGTGCAGGACCAGCCCCTGGGTGAGCTGTTGCGGGAACTGTCGCGCTATCGGCCTGGGCTGTTGCGTTGGGACCCGGCCCTCGAACGCCTGCGGGTGACGGGCAGTTTCAGGCTCGACGACACCGACCGCGTCCTGGCACTGCTGGCCGCGACCTTGCCGTTGGAAGTGCAAGCGCGCACGCGCTATTGGGTCACCCTGGTGCCCAAGGGGCAGGGCGCTGCAAAAAAGATGACGTGAGGCTGTCCCCTTTTTTCGTCTCGTCGGTCATTCCAGGCAAGAGCAAAACAACGAGAGCCCTCCGCCATGCCCGCCGTTCGTGTCCCGTCCTTGCGTCCTCTGTTGCGCGCCAGCCTGCTGCTGACGCTCAGTTCCAGCCCCTTGTTCATGACCGATGCCTGGGCCGAGCCCGCGGCACGTCGCGCTTATGTCGTGCCGGCCGGCACCCTCGGCATGGCCCTGACCCGTTTCGCCGGCCAGGCCGGCGTCGACATTTCCGTCGACCCTTCGTTGGTCGCGGGGCGACAAAGCACCGGCCTGTCGGGCGAGTTCGCGGTCGAGGAGGGCTTCGCCCGGCTGTTGCAGGGTTCGGGATTGCAACTGGTCCCGCTCGGCACGCAAGCCTATACGCTGGCCCCGGCGCCCGAAGGCACCGGCCTGGAACTGGCGCCGATCTCGATCCTGGGCGCAGGTGCCACCACCGAAGGCCAGGCCTATGCGGGCGGCCAGGTGGCGCGCAAGAGCAGCCAAGGGTTGCTGGGGTCGCGGGACTTCATGGACACGCCGTTCAGCGTGATCACCTACACCCAGCAGGCCGTGCAGAACCAGCAGGCCCGCACCCTGGGCGACCTGATCGCCAGCGATCCGTCGGTGCGCGCCACCAACCCGGCGGGCGGACGCTTCGAACAGTTCACCATCCGCGGCTTGAGCCTGTACAACAGCGACGTGTCCTACAACGGCCTGTACGGCATCCTGCCGACCTACACCATCGACATGGCGATGGCCGAGCGCGTGGACATCATCAAGGGGCCGAGCCAGCTGATCAACGGCATCTCGCCCCGTGGCAGCGTCGGCGGGGGCATCAACGTGGTGCCCAAGCGTGCCACCGACACCCCGATCACCGAGTTCACCACCAGTTATGCCTCGGAAGGGCAGGTGGGTGCTGCGGTGGATGTAGGGCGGCGCTTTGGTGAAAGCGATCAGTTCGGCGTTCGCTTCAACGGCGTCAAGCAGTCGGGCGACACCGAATGGGATCACCAGAGCGTGAATCGCGAAATGGCCGTGCTCGGGCTGGACTTTCGTGGCGAGCGCCTGCGTCTGTCGACCGACATCGGCCATACGGCGCGTGACACCGACGCCCCCCAGGAGCGCGTACTGATCGGCGCCAATGCCAAGGTGCCCAAGGCCGACGATGTCCGTCACAACTACGCCCAGCCCTGGAGCAAGGCGCGCACCGAAGACACCTTCGCTACCCTGCAGGGCGAATACGACCTCAGCGATTCAGTCATGCTCTACGGCGGCGTGGGCGCCCGCAAGAGCGACCACGATTTCCTGCGCCATGCCGTGTCGGTCATCAACGATGCCGGCGATTTCAATGTCCAGCCACGGGATTTCACCCGCGACGAGCGCGTGCGCACGGCCACCCTGGGCGTGCGCAACTGGTTCCAGACCGGGTCGGTGAGCCATGAGGTGAACCTGTCGGCCACGCATTTCTACATGGACTTCACCAACGGTGGGGGCCGCTACGCCACGGCGCGCAGCAACTTATACCACCCCATCGAAACAGCTACGCCGGCCATCCCCACCCGACTCGATTCCAAGGTCTACACGGAAAACCGCTTCAGCGGCGTGGCGTTGAGCGACACCCTGGGCTTCTTCGAGGACCGCCTACAGCTGACCCTGGGCGCGCGTTGGCAGCGGGTCAAGGTTGATGACTGGGAGGACGGCATCAAGGGCGACACGGCCTACGACGAGGAGAAGGTTTCACCCTCCGGTGGCGTGCTGTACAAAGTCAGCGATCAGCTGTCGGTCTATGCCAACTACATGGAAGGCCTGAGCCAAGGCAAGATCGCGCCGTCGGTGTCGATCAACGAGGACGAGATCTTCCCACCGTTCGTGAGCCGCCAGGTCGAGGTCGGCGCCAAGTACGACCTGGGAGACATGGCCGTCACCGCCAGCGTGTTTCGCATCAAGCAGCCGGCCTACGAGACCAATGCCACCTCGCGGGTGTTCGGCCCCAATGGCAAGCGGCGCAACGACGGCGTCGAGCTGACCGTGTTCGGCGAGCCGGTCAGCGGCGTGCGTGTGCTGGGCGGGGTGATGTACATCGACAGCCAGCTCACCGGGACCGTCAACGGCACCTTCGACGGCAACCGTGCACCGGCCACACCCGAATACAACGTCAACCTCAGCGCCGAGTGGGACGTACCCGGTGTCACCGGCTTGACCCTGACCGGACGCGGCATCTACACCGGCTCTCAGTACCTGGACCAGGCCAACGGCAAGGAGATCGACGCCTCGAAGCGCTTCGACCTGGGCGCTCGGTATGCCTTCAAGATCGACCACAAGGACGTCACGCTGCGTGCGAGCGTCGAGAACGTGTTGGACGATTATTACTGGAGCTCGGCAGGCGCGCCGGATGACAGCGAACCAGGGCTGACCCTGTCGACACCTCGGACATACCTGCTGTCGGCGACGGTAGGGTTCTGACCCATCAGCGCTGCGGTCCAATACGGACCTTCAGCGCTTTCATACAGCCTATGTAGGAAGCGGGCCTGCCCGCGATAGCATCCGGCCCGGCACCGCTTGCATCGCGGGCAAGCTCCACAGTAACCGCGATGGCCTGCATCACCGCGGTGGGGCTACGGGTGTAGGAGCGGCCCCTGTGCCGCGATTGGGCCCGCCAGGGCCCACATTAGCACTTGGCAGAAACCATAGAGTCTCCCACAAGGTGATGCGCCGATCTGCCAGATCGGTGATGCAGCCCAACCACCCATTACCACGCCGCGGAGAGACCGGCCGCCACGGTCTGTGTGGGAGCGGGCTTGCCCGCGATAGCGTCCGGACCGTCACCGCTTGCATTGCAGGCAAGCCCACAAAGGTATGGCATTGATCTGTTGGACCTGCCATCCCGTCCAAACTGTGCAGCCCTGCCGGGCCGCGACAAGGCCAACAATTTTACAGGAGCGCAGGGCAGCACCCTTCACGCCTCCCGCTTGAACCTCACGCGCCACGCATGCAGCAACGGCTCGGTATACCCGCTAGGCTGCTCGCGCCCCTTGAACACCAGGTCGCACGCCGCGCGAAACGCATGGGAGCGCTCGCCGTCGGCCGCCATCGGTCGATAGCTGGGGTCACCGGCATTCTGGCCATCCACCACCCGCGCCATGCGCGTCAACGTGGCGCGCACCTGTTCGGCACTGACCACGCCGTGGTGCAGCCAATTGGCGATGTGCTGCGCCGAAATGCGCAGGGTGGCGCGGTCTTCCATCAGCCCCACGTCATGGATGTCCGGCACCTTCGAGCAGCCCACGCCATGCTCGACCCAACGCACCACATACCCCAGGATGCCTTGGCAGTTGTTGTCCAGCTCGGCCTGGATCTCCTCGGCGCTCCAGCGCGGCGAGGGGCTGACGGGCACCTTCAACAGGTCACGCCACAGGTCATCGTGCTGCGCATCCGGCGACTCGCGCTCCAGCGCGACCTGCACCTGGCGCACGTCCACCTGATGATAATGCAAGGCGTGCAGCGTGGCGGCCGTGGGCGAGGGCACCCAGGCGGTGGTGGCGCCTGCCTGGGGATGGGCGATCTTCTGTTCGAGCATGGCCGCCATCAGGTCCGGCATCGCCCACATGCCCTTGCCGATCTGCCCGTGTCCGCGCAACCCGCAGCCCAAGCCCACCCGGACGTTGTTGCGCTCGTAGGCCTGGATCCACGGCGTGCCCTTCATGTCGCCCTTGCGCAGCATCGCGCCGGCTTCCATGGCCGTATGCATCTCGTCACCGGTACGGTCGAGAAAGCCGGTATTGATGAACACCACGCGGTCGACAGCCTCGGCGATGCAGGCCTTGAGGTTGACGCTGGTGCGTCGCTCCTCGTCCATGATGCCCATCTTCACGGTGTAGCGGGGCAGCCCCAGCAGGTCCTCGACCTGGCCGAACAGCTCGGCGGCGAAGGCCACTTCGGCAGGCCCATGCATCTTCGGTTTGACGATGTAAACGCTGCCAGTACGCGAGTTGCCCCGTCGCTTCAGGTCGTGCAGCGCCGCCAGGCTGGTGACCACGGTGTCGAGCAGGCCTTCCGGAATCGGCTGGCCCTGCTCGTCGACGACGGCCGACGTGGTCATCAGGTGGCCGACGTTGCGCACGAACAGCAGCGAGCGTCCTGGCAAGGTGAGCGGCGTACCATCATGGCCCTGATAGTGCCGGTCGGCCGCCAGGGTACGGGTGAACGACTGTCCTCCTTTGCTGATCGCCTCGGACAGGTCGCCCTTCATCAGCCCCAGCCAATTGCGGTAGACGAGCACCTTGTCCTCGGCATCGACCGCCGCCACCGAATCCTCGCAGTCCATGATGGTGGTCAGCGCCGCTTCCAGCAGCAGGTCCTTGACGCCAGCCTGATCGCTGGCGCCGATGGGGCTGGCACGGTCGATCTGGATCTCCACGTGCAGGTCGTGATGAACGAGCAGTACGGCATGGGGCGCCGTGGCCTCGCCCTGATGACCGACGAACTGTGTGGGATCGCTGAGCCCGACCTGGCGACCATCGCCCAGGGTGACCTGCAAGTGTCCCTTCACGACGGTGTAGGCCGTGGCCTCGACATGGGACGCCGCCTCGAGCGGGAACGTACGGTCGAGAAACGCGCGGGCAAACGCGATCACTTGGGCGCCGCGGGCCGGGTCGTAGCCACGCGTGGCGTCGGCCTGCGGGTCGCGGGGGATCACATCGGTCCCGTACAGGGCATCGTACAGCGAGCCCCAGCGGGCATTGGCGGCATTGAGCGCGTAACGGGCGTTCATCACCGGCACCACCAGCTGCGGGCCGGCCTGCACGGTGATCTCGCGGTCCACGTTGGCCGTGCGCACGCGTACCGAGTCGGGCACCGGCAACAGATAGCCGATATCCTGCAGGTGACGCCGGTAGGTGTCCAGGTCTGCTACCGGGCCGGGGTGGGCACGGTGCCAGGCGTCCAGCTCGGCCTGCAGGCGGTCGCGCTCGACCAGCAGCGCACGGTTGCGCGGTGCCAGGTCATGCACCAGCGCGTCGAGGCCACGCCAGAAGGCCGAAGAGTCGAGGCCGGTGCCAGGCAGCACTTCGGTGTCGATGAATCGCTTGAGAGGGCTGGCCACACCCAGGCGGTGGCAGGTGACGCGTTCGCTCATGGGAAATCTCCGTTCGTTCACATTCCGTTCAGGTCGGTACCGCTCACAGGGCCGCAAGAGCCGCTGCCGCGACCTGGGCATCCTGTTCGGCCTTGACGCCGGACACGCCGACCGCCGCGATTACCTGGCCGTCCACGCGCACCGGCAGCCCGCCTTCCAGCGAGGTCAGCAGCGGGGCGCTGACGAAGGCGGTACGGCCGCCATTGACCATGTCTTCGTAGCCTTTGGTGTCGCGTCGGCCCAACGCCGCGCTGCGGGCTTTCTCGGTGGCGATATAGGCGGCGATGGGGGCGCAGCCGTCGAGCCGTTCCAGGGCCAGCGGGTGCCCGCCATCGTCGACCACGGCGATGCTCACGGCCCAGCCGTGGCGCTGCGCCTCCTCGCGGGCGGCGGCCAGCAGGCGGGTGATGTCGGTGTACTCGAGTACGGCTTTGCGTTGCATGACAAGCTCCTAGGTGAGGGCGTCTTCGACGTGTTCGATCCAGTGACGCACGGGCGTGCGCCCGGCGCCGTCGAGGTGAACCTGGCAGCCGATGTTGGCGGTGACGATCAGGTCGGGTTGGCCGCTTTCCAGCGCATCGAGGCGGTGGTCGCGCAGTTGCCGCGACAGCGCCGGTTGGGTCAGCGAGTAGGTCCCGGCCGAGCCGCAGCACAGGTGGCCGTCGGGCACCGGCGTGAGACTGAAGCCCAGGCGGGTCAACAGCGCCTCGACGGCGCCGCCGAGCTTCTGGGCATGCTGCAGGGTGCACGGGCAATGCACGGCGAGTCGACCTTCGGCCCGCACCCCAAGGGTCTCCAGCGGTTCCTGGCCCAGCACTTCCACCAGGTCCCGGGCCAGGGCGCTGACCCGGGCCGCCTTGGCGGCATACGCCGGGTCGTCCTTGAGCAGGTGGCCATAGTCGCGCACGAAGGCGCCGCAGCCACTGGCGGTCTGCACGATGGCCTCGGCGCCGGCCTCCAGCGCGGGCCACCAGGCGTCGATGTTGCGTCGGGCCCGTGCCAGCCCGGTGGCCTGGGCGTTGAGGTGATAGTCCACGGCGCCGCAGCAGCCGGCTTCGCGCACGGGCGTGACGCCGATGCCCAGGCGGTCGAGCACGCGCGCCGCCGCGGCGTTGGTATTGGGTGACAGGATCGGCTGCACGCAGCCCTCGAGCAGCAGCACCTGACGACGGTGCAGGCGCTGGGGGCGCGGCTTGGCGGCCTGGGGCGCGCGCGGCAGCTTTTCGCGCAATGGCGCCGGCAACAGGGGGCGAAAGACCTTGGCCGTCCGGGTCAGCGCCTCGAACAGCGCCGGACGCGGCACGACCTGGCGCAAGCCTTCGCGCAGCAGGCGCTCGCCGAGCGGGCGCGGCACCTGCCGCTCGACCTCGGCCCGGCCGATGTCCAGCAGGTCGTGGTAGCGCACCCCGGACGGGCAGGTGGTCTCGCAGTTGCGACAGGTCAGGCAACGGTCCAGGTGCTCCTGGGTCTTGGCGGTGACCGGTTCGCCCTCCAGCACCTGCTTGATCAGGTAGATACGCCCGCGCGGCCCGTCCAGCTCGTCGCCGAGCAGCTGGTAGGTCGGGCAGGTCGCCGTGCAGAATCCGCAGTGCACGCACGAACGCAGGATGCGCTCGGCTTCGTCCGCACGGGGCAGGCGCTTGGCCTCGTCGCTCAGATTGGTTTGCATGGTGGCCTCACCACTCGGCGTAGAGCCGGCCTGGGTTGAAGATCCCCTGGGGGTCCAGTTGCTGCTTGAGGCTGCGGTGATAGCGCTGCAGCGGCTCGGGCAGGGGGTGGAACCCCGCTGGGCCCTGACGATACCGAGTGGCATGCCCGCCAAGCCGAGTCACCGCCTGACGAATGTCCTCGGCCCCAGCATCGGAAGTGAGCCAGCGCTGGCCCCCGCCCCAGTCGATCAACTGCTGGCCAGGGAGGTCGAGTTCACCGCTGCCGCTCGGCAAGGCCAGTCGCCAGAGGGCCGCCGGACTGGCGAAGAAACTCAGGCGTTGCTCGCGCAGGTCGGCCCAATAGCCGTCTTCGAGGGGCTCACCCCCCAGGCGATCCGCCCCCGAGGCCACCGAACCTTCACCCCCTTCCAGGCGCAGGTACAGGGCCTGGCCGTCGTGGCACGCAGCACTGATCGGCAAGGGCTGCTGACCCCATGCGGTCAACTGCGCAAGCGCTTCGGCTTGGCCCAAGGGCAGGCGCAAACTGCGGCAGGCGCGGGGCACGGGCAGCACCTTCAGCGAGACCTCGGTGAGCACGCCCAGGCATCCGAAGCTGCCGGTCAACAGCCGCGACAGGTCGTAGCCGGCGACGTTCTTCATCACCTCGCCGCCAAAGCGCAGCAGCGTGCCGTGGCCGCTGATCATCCGTGTCCCCAGGACATGATCGCGCACCGAGCCGGCCCACGGACGGCGTGGCCCGGACAGGCCCGCGGCGACCATGCCGCCCACGGTGGCGCCTTCACCCAGGTGCGGCGGCTCGAACGACAACCGCTGGCCGGCGGCCGCTAGCACCGCTTCGACCTCGGCCAGCGGCGTGCCAGCGCGCGCGGTCAGCACCAGTTCGGTCGGGTCATAGCTGACGATGCCGCGATGCTCACGGGTGTCGAGCACCTGGCCCGACACCGCCTCGCCCAGCATGGCCTTGCTGCCGCTGCCCTGGATGCGCAAGGGCGTGCCCTCGGCCAGGGCCTGTTCGACCTGCGCCCGCAACGCGGCGCTGGCATCGCGGTCGACGCTCATCAGAAGCGCTCCAGGTCAGGGAAGGGCAACTGCCCGTGGTGCACGTGCATCGCGCCGAACTCGGCGCAGCGGTGCAGGGTCGGGACGTTCTTGCCGGGGTTGAGCAGGCCGTGCGCGTCGAAGGCCTGCTTGACCGCATGGAACAGGGTCAGCTCATCGCCGTTGAACTGCACGCACATCTGGTTGATCTTCTCGCGGCCCACGCCATGCTCGCCGGTGATGCTGCCCCCGACCGCCACGCACAGCTCGAGGATCCGGCTGCCCAGGGCTTCGGCACGCGCCAGTTCACCTGGCTGGTTGGCGTCGAACAGGATCAACGGGTGCATGTTGCCGTCGCCGGCATGGAACACGTTGGCCACCCGCAGCCCGTGCTCGCGCGACAGCGCGGCGATGGCGTCGAGCACACCGGGCAAGGCGCGTCGCGGAATGGTGCCGTCCATGCAGTAGTAGTCCGGCGACAGCCGCCCGACCGCCGGGAAGGCGTTCTTGCGCCCGGCCCAGAAGCGCGCCCGCTCGGCGGCATCCCGTGCCAGTCGCACCTGCGTGGCGCCGGCCGCACGCAGCACCGCCTCGACCCGCTGGCAATCCTCGTGCACGTCGGCCTCCACGCCATCGAGTTCGCACAGCAGGATCGCCGCGGCCTCGACCGGGTACCCGGCGTGGATGAAGTCCTCCGCCGCGCGGATCGACAGGTTGTCCATCATTTCCAGGCCCGCCGGGATGATCCCGGCGCTGATGATGTCGGCCACGGCACGCCCCGCCTGTTCTACGGTGCCGAAGCTGGCCAGCAGTACACGGGCGACCTGGGGCAGCGGCAGCAACTTGACGGTCACTTCGGTGACGATGCCCAGCAGGCCCTCGGAGCCGGTGAACAGGGCCAGCAGGTCGAAGCCCGGGGCGTCCAGCGCGTCGCTGCCGAGGGTCATGCAGTCGCCTTCGATGGTCATGACCTCCACCTTCAGCAGGTTGTGCACGGTCAGCCCGTATTTGAGGCAATGCACGCCCCCGGCGTTCTCGGCCACATTGCCGCCGATGGAGCAGGCGATCTGCGAAGACGGGTCCGGTGCGTAGTACAGGCCATGGGGCGCGGCGGCCTGGGAGATGGCCAGGTTGCGCACGCCGGGCTGCACGCGCGCAAAGCGCCCGGCGGGGTTGACCTCCAGAATCCGGTTGAAGCGCGCCATCACCAGCAGCACCCCTTGCTCCAAGGGCAACGCGCCACCGGACAGCCCCGTGCCGGCGCCACGGGCCACCACGGGCACACGCAGCGCATGGCACACCCGGAGCAGGGCCTGGACCTGATCGAGCCGTACAGGCAGGGCCACCAGCAGCGGTACCACGCGGTAGGCGGACAGCCCGTCGCATTCGTAGGGGCGCAGATCTTCCAGGCTGTGCAGAAGGTCGAGGTCCGGCACCGCAGCGCGCAGGCGCTGGAGTACCTCGGCCTGGTCCACATGGGTCAGGGCACCGTCGATGCGCGCGTCGTAGAGAAGGTTCATGGCGCTTCCTTGTTCTTGTTATCACGACAGCCTTCTGCCTTGTGCCTGGGCGGCGCAGGGCGGATCGGTTTCGATGCCCTGAGGGTGCTGGAGGCGATGACTGCTGTCGACGCCCCAGGTGACTGGTCGGACCAGTTCGTGTCGGCACAGGACCGCCATGCCCTGCGAAACCACGGTTCCTGCGCTACGCTGTGTCCGAACAGCCTGGGGTAACCTGCCACTGGTCCTACCAGTTCACGAGGGTCCGCAATGCTCATTTCGCCTCAGCCAGCACCTGCCAAAACCCAAGTCGCCGAGCAGGTCGCCGCGCGCCTCGAGAAGCTGATCGTCGACGGCGTGCTCAAGGTCGGCCAGGCGTTGCCCTCCGAGCGGCGCCTGGTGGACAAGCTCGGTTGTTCGCGCTCGGCCCTGCGCGAAGGCCTGCGTATCCTGCGCGGTCGCGGCATCGTCGAAACCGAGCATGGGCGCGGCTCCTACGTCGCCGATCTCGACCGGGCGGACCACACCACGCCCCTGATGCACCTGTTCAGCTCCCAACCGCGGACCCTGTTCGACCTGCTCGAAGTCCGCGCCCTGCTCGAAGGCGAATCGGCGCGGCTTGCAGCCCTGCGTGCCACCGACGTGGACCGCCTGCTGATCACGCGCCGGTTCGAAGAGATGGTCGCCGCCCACGAAGGCCCGCAGCGTCACGACGCCCGGGAGCAGGCGCGCCTGGATCACGCCTTTCACCGGGCGATCAGCGAGGCGTCGCACAACCCGGTGCTGGTGCACACCCTGCAGACCCTGAGCGACCTGACCTTGAGCACGGTCTTCGCCTGTGTGAACAACCTGTATTGCCGCCCGACCCACAAGCGTCAGATCGACCGCCAGCACACTCGGCTCTACCACGCCGTGATGGCGCAATTGCCCGACCAGGCGCTGCGCGCAGCCCGGGATCACATCCACAGCGTGCGCGACCATTTGCGCGAGATCGAACAGGAAGAACAGCGCCTGGTCCGGGCCACCATGCGCCTGGAAGGCTGGGGCTGAACCACCGGTCGGATGCCCGCGTTTTCAGGCCTGGACGGGCGCGATCCGACCGTCAGCACTTGCATAGGATCGTCTCTGCAAATACTGTATGAATATTCAGTCCAGAGAGTGCGCCAATGCAGCTGATCGCCAAGCTCGGCATCCTCGCCGACGCCGCCAAGTACGATGCCTCCTGTGCCAGCAGCGGTGCGCCCAAGCGCAGCTCGCGCGGGCGCGACGGCATCGGCTCGACCAATGGCATGGGCATCTGTCACAGCTTCACGCCTGACGGGCGCTGTGTGTCCCTGCTCAAGATCCTGCTCACCAACTTCTGCCTGTACGACTGCCAGTATTGCATCAACCGTCGCTCCAGCAATGTGCCCCGTGCCCGCTTCACGCCCGAGGAAGTGGTGCGCCTGACGCTGGACTTCTACCGCCGCAACTGCATCAGCGGGCTGTTCCTCAGCTCGGGCATCATCCGTTCGGCCGACTACACCATGGAACAGATGGTGGAGGTGGCGCGCCTGCTGCGCGAAGAGCACAACTTCCGCGGCTACATCCACCTCAAGACCATTCCGGATGCCGATCCGCTGCTGATCGAGGAGGCCGGGCGCCTCGCCGACCGCCTGAGCGTCAACATCGAGCTGCCGACCGATGAAAGCCTCACGCGGCTGGCCCCGGAAAAGCAGGCCAGCACCATTCGCCAGGCCATGGGTACCATCCAGCGCGGGCAGCTGAACGTGGCGGGCGAGGCGCGGGCACCACGCTTTGCGCCCTCGGGGCAGAGCACGCAGATGATCGTCGGCGCCGACACCACCGACGACCGGACCATCCTGCGCAATGCCGAATCGCTGTACACCGGCTTCGGCCTCAAGCGCGTCTACTACTCGGCGTTCAGCCCGATCCCGGACAGCCCCAACAGCGTGCCCCTGGCCGCACCGCCCCTGTTGCGCGAGCACCGCCTGTACCAGGCGGACTTCCTCATGCGCGGCTACGGCTACAAGGCCGGGGAGCTGCTGGGCAAGGCCGGCAACCTGGACCTGGACATCGACCCCAAGCTGGCCTGGGCGCTGTCCAACCGCGAGGTGTTCCCGGTAGACGTGAACCGCGCCGAGCCGGCCGTGCTGGCGCGCATCCCCGGCGTGGGCATGCGCAGCGTGCAACGCCTGGTGGCCCTGCGCCGCGAACGGCGCATTCGCTACGACGACCTCATCCAGTTGCGCTGCGTGCTGGAAAAGGCCAGGCCGTTCATCGTCACCAGCGACTACCGGCCACCGGAGGCAGATGTGCGCAGCAGCCTGCTGCGCGCGCGGCTGCGGGAGCCCCAGGCCCCGGTGCAGATGGGATTGTGGGGTTGATTGCACTCGATTGCGAGGAACGCTTCGCCTGCTGGCGCGACCAGGCGCGCACCTTGCTCAGCCACGGCATCGACCCGTCCCAGGTCAACTGGGCCCACGGGCCGATGGACGACCTGCTGGCCGTGCCGCGCCCGCTGCCCGACGGGCTCGGGCCGTTTCGCGCCCGCATTCCCGGTACCTTGCTGGGGCAGTTGGAACAGGCTTCGCGGTACTGTGGCGAGCAGCGCTGGAACCTGCTTTACGAAGTGCTCTGGCGGGTCGCCCATGGCGACCGCACCGCCATGCTGCCAGGCGATCGCCTGGGCAGCGAGCTGCACCGGCGCATCAAGCAGGTCAACCGCGAGGCTCACCACCTGCATGCATTCCTGCGTTTCGTGCCCTTGCCTGAGGCCGTCGCCGAACAGCTGCAACTGGACCTGATCGCCTACCACGAGCCGGCGCACGACATCCTCGAAAGCGCCAGCGGGCATTTCGCCGAGCGCCTCGGCCGCCAGCGCTGGCTGATCGCGACGCCCCTCGACGGCATCCGCTACGATGGCGCGGCCTTCGATTACCAGCGTGTCTGCCCACCGCACTGGCAGGCCTGGGCGCGGCATGCCGAAGACCCAGGCGCCGAGCTGTGGCGCGTCTACTACCGGCACATCTTCAACCCGGCACGGCTCAACCCCGATGCCATGCGCATGCACATGCCCGGACGCTTCTGGCGGCACCTGCCCGAAGGCGACCTGATTCCTCGCCTGGTGGGGCAGGCACGGCAGGGCAAGCAGCGTGACGGGCAGGCCGTGGAAGTCGGGCAGCAGGCGGGCAAGCGAATCCCGTATGGGCCAGCAGGGCGGGAGGGGCAGGCCAAAGCGGAAGAGGGCGAGGCGGAAACGTAACCTGCAGAAAAAAGAAAACCCGCCAGGGCAGCGGGTCAAGAACGTTTCGAAGCCAGGTCAGTGTGCCCAGGTAGATGTCGGAAAAACGTGAAAGGGGTGTTCAGGGTTTGTTGAAGAAGTGAGCTTGCAGCTTGCAGCTCACCCGATCGCGAACGGCGCCAGCTGAAACCCCTGTTCGTCCACCTGCAACGCCCAGCCCTGACGGTCCCAGTCGCCCAGCACGATGCGCCGTGCCGGCTCGCCGTCGACCATCAGCTTGTGGATGGCCGGGCGGTGGGTGTGCCCATGGATCAGCGTGCGCACGCCATGGGCCGCCATCACCTGAGGAATTTCCTCGGGGGTGACGTCGATGATCTCCGTCGCTTTCATTTGCGTCTGCGCCTTGCTTTCGCTGCGCAGCTTGCGGGCCAGGCGCTGCCGGTTGGCCAGCGACAGGTGACGCAGGATCCACAGGGTCAGCGGATTGCGTAACACCCGGCGCAGCTTCAGGTAGCCCACATCCCGTGTGCACAGGCTGTCGCCGTGCATCAGCAGGACACGTTCGCCGCCAAGGTCCACCACGCTGGGGTCGCTGAGCAGCGTACAGCCCGCAGCCTCGCAGAACGCCTGGCCGATCAGGAAATCCCGGTTGCCGTGCATCAGGTACACGGCCGTGCCCCGGTCGCTCACCATGCGCAACGCCTGGCAGATCGACTGCTGGAACGGCGACATGCCGTCGTCACCGATCCAGGCTTCGAAGAAGTCGCCCAGGATGTACAGCGCGCTGGCGCTCCGGGCGCGGCTGTCGAGCAACGCGAGAAACGCCCGGGTGATGTCCGGGCGCTCTTCTTGCAAATGAAGATCGGAGATCAGCAGGATCACTCAATGATCTCGGCTTTCTCGATGACCACGTCGTCTTTCGGCACGTCCTGGTGGCCGGCTTTGGAGCCGGTGGCGACTTTCTCGATGGCATCGACCACCTCACGGCCTTCGATCACTTCGCCGAATACCGCGTAACCCCAACCCTGGGTGTTCTTGCCGCTGTGGTTGAGGAAGTCGTTGTCCGAGGCGTTGATGAAGAACTGCGCCGAGGCCGAGTGCGGGTCCATGGTACGGGCCATGGCGATGCTGTACTTGGCGTTCTTCAGGCCGTTGTCGGCTTCGTTCTGGATCGAGGCGCGGGTCTTCTTCTGGCTCATGCCAGACTCGAAGCCGCCGCCCTGGATCATGAAGCCCTTGATCACACGGTGGAACACGGTGCCATCGTAGTGGCCTTCCTTGACGTATTGAACGAAGTTCTCGGTGGTCTGTGGCGCTTTCTCGGCGTTCAGTTGCAGGACGATGTCGCCGTGATTGGTGCTCAGTTTGACTTTGGACATGCTGGAACTCGCTTTTTCAAGACGTTCATGAATAGGGTTCGCCAACGGGCGTACGCAAGACCTGACGCACGTTTCCAGAACCAGGACACACTTCGCGTCATGCGAGCGACGTTGGCCTGGCGATAAAACACGGCAGATTCTCGGCGTCCGGCTGTCGGCGACTTGACTGCTTCGGCTATGATAAGCCCTTTGTTTCAGTCGGCCTACCCGATGGCCGTTTACCCGTCTTCAAAGGATCCACATGAGCAAGCCCACTGCCGACAACGCTCCGAATGCCGCTGCCAAAGGGGCGCCTGCCGTCCCTGCGAACTTCCTGCGGCCGATCATCCAGGCCGACCTGGACGCTGGCAAGCACAGCCGCATCGTCACGCGTTTCCCGCCTGAGCCCAATGGTTACCTGCACATCGGCCACGCCAAGTCGATCTGCGTGAACTTCGGCCTGGCCAAGGAATTCGGCGGCGCCTGTCACCTGCGGTTCGACGATACCAACCCGGCCAAGGAAGACCAGGAGTACATCGACGCCATCCAGCGCGACGTCACGTGGCTGGGCTTCGAGTGGGCCGGCGAGGTGCGCTACGCCTCGAACTACTTCGACCAGCTGCACGCCTGGGCGGTGGAGCTGATCAAGCGGGGCAAGGCCTACGTCTGCGACCTGACCCCGGACGAGGCCCGTGCCTACCGCGGCAGCCTGACCGAGCCTGGCAAGGACAGCCCGTACCGCGAGCGCAGCGTCGAGGAGAACCTGGACCTGTTCGCGCGCATGAAGGCCGGCGAGTTCAAGGATGGTGAGCGTGTATTGCGCGCCAAGATCGACATGGCGTCGCCAAACATGAACCTGCGCGACCCGATCCTCTACCGGATCCGTCACGCCCATCACCACCAGACGGGCGATGCCTGGTGCATCTACCCCAACTACGACTTCACCCACGGCCAGTCCGACGCCATCGAAGGCATCACCCACTCGATCTGCACCCTCGAGTTCGAAGGCCATCGCCCGCTGTACGAGTGGTTCCTGGACAACCTGCCGGTGCCGGCCCACCCGCGCCAGTACGAGTTCAGCCGACTGAACCTGAACTACACCATCACCTCCAAGCGCAAGCTCAAGCAGCTGGTGGACGAGCACCACGTCGAATCCTGGGACGACCCGCGCATGTCGACCCTGTCGGGCTTCCGTCGTCGTGGCTACACCCCGGCCTCGATCCGCAACTTCTGCGAGATGATCGGCACCAACCGTTCCGACGGCGTGGTCGACATGTCGATGCTGGAGTTCTGCATCCGTGACGACCTGGACCGCACCGCGCCACGCGCCATGTGCGTGCTGCGCCCGCTGAAGGTGGTCATCACCAACTACCCCGAAGGCCAGGTCGAGCAGCTCGAACTGCCGCGTCACCCCAAGGAAGACATGGGCGTGCGCGTGCTGCCGTTCGCCCGCGAGCTGTACATCGACCGCGACGACTACATGGAAACCCCGCCCAAGGGCTACAAGCGCCTGGAGCCGAACGGTGAGGTCCGTCTGCGCGGCAGCTACGTGATCCGCGCCGACGAGGCGATCAAGGACGCCGACGGCAACGTCGTCGAGCTGCGCTGCTCCTACGATCCGGACACCCTGGGCAAGAACCCCGAAGGCCGCAAGGTCAAGGGCGTGATCCACTGGGTGCCGGCCGAAGGCAGCCTGGAATGCGAAGTGCGTCTGTACGACCGCCTGTTCCGTTCGCCGAACCCGGAGAAAACCGAGGACGGCGGCAGCTTCCTGGACAACATCAACCCCGACTCGCTGCAGGTGCTGACCGGTTGCCGCGCCGAGCCGTCGCTGGCCCAGGCCGCGCCGGAGGACCGCTTCCAGTTCGAGCGCGAAGGCTACTTCTGCGCCGACCTGAAGGACAGCCAGCCGGGTCGCCCGGTGTTCAACCGCACTGTCACCCTGCGTGACTCCTGGGGCAGCTGAGGACTTTTCGTGCTAACCATCTACAACACCCTGACCAAGGCCAAGGAAGTCTTCACCCCGCTCGATGGCAACAAGGTGCGCATGTACGTCTGCGGCATGACCGTGTACGACTACTGCCACCTGGGCCACGGGCGCAGCATGGTGGCCTTCGACCTGGCCACCCGCTGGTTGCGCAAGAGTGGGTACGACCTGACCTACGTGCGCAACATCACCGACATCGACGACAAGATCATCCACCGTGCCAATGCCAACGGCGAGCGCTTCGACGTGCTCACCGCGCGCATGATCGATGCCATGCACGAGGATGAGCGTCGCCTGAACATCCTGCCGCCGGACCAGGAGCCTCGCGCCACTGACCACATCCCAGGCATGCATGCGATGATCCAGACCCTGATCGACAAGGGCTACGCCTACGCACCGGGCAATGGCGACGTGTACTACCGCGTCGGCAAGTTCGTCGGCTACGGCAAGCTCTCGCGACGCAAGATCGAAGACCTGCGCATCGGCGCGCGCATCGAGGTCGGCGAGGCCAAGCAGGATCCGCTGGACTTCGTGCTGTGGAAGGCCGCCAAGCCGGGCGAGCCGAGCTGGGAATCGCCCTGGGGCGCTGGTCGTCCAGGCTGGCACATCGAGTGCTCGGTGATGTCCACCTGCTGCCTGGGCGAGAGCTTCGACATCCACGGCGGTGGCAGCGACCTGGAGTTCCCGCACCACGAGAACGAGATCGCCCAGAGCGAGGCGGCCACCGGCAAGCCGTACGCCAAGGCCTGGATGCACTGCGGCATGATCCGCATCAACGGCGAGAAGATGTCCAAGTCGTTGAACAACTTCTTCACGATCCGCGACGTGCTCGCCAAGTACCACCCCGAGGTGGTGCGCTACCTGCTGGTGGCCAGCCACTACCGCAGCGCCATCAACTACTCCGAGGACAGCCTGCGCGACGCCAAGGGCGCCCTGGAGCGCTTCTACCACGCCCTGCGGGGCCTGCCTCGGGTGCCGGCGGCAGGTGGTGAAGCCTTCGCCGAACGCTTCGCCGTGGCGATGAACGACGACTTCGGCACGCCCGAAGCCTGCGCGGTGCTGTTCGACCTGGTGCGCGAGATCAACCGCCTGCGCGACAGCGACCCTCAGGCGGCGGCCGGTCTGGCCGGTCGCCTGCGCGAGCTGGGTGACGTGCTTGGCGTGCTGCAGCTGGACGCCGATGATTTCCTGCGCGCCGGTGCCGAAGGCAAAGTCGATGCAGCCGAAGTCGAAGTGCTGATCCAGGCACGCCTGGCGGCGCGCGCGGAGAAGAACTGGGCCGAGTCCGACCGCGTACGCGACCAGTTGACCGCGATGGGCGTGGTGCTGGAAGACGGGAAGGGTGGCACCACCTGGCGGTTGGCGGAGTGAGGCGGCGTCAGGGGCTACGGGTGTCCTGACAGCACGCGGGGTCGCAATGCGGCCCCGCGGAGTAGATCTGGCGTTCTGCTAGAACCTGCGTTAACGCAGCGACTGCTGTGTGGGCCCGCCAGGGCCCACAAGCTATCGAAGACAACTCCTCACCCCAACGGACAGCGCAACACCAACCGCGCCCCACCCAACGCGCCAACCCCCACCTCCAGCTGGAACCCATGCAGATCCACGATCGCCGCGACGATCGACAATCCCAGCCCGAACCCCGCGTGCCGATGGCCTTCCTCGCTTCGGTAGAAGCGTTTCAACACTGCCTGGCGTTCGCTTTCCGGAATCCCCGGCCCACTGTCCTCCACCGCAATGCTCAGCACCTTGCCGTCGACCGCGGCGTCGATCCGCACCTGGCCACCCTCGGGCGTGAACTTGATGGCGTTGCCGACCAGGTTGGCCAATGCCTCGAACAGCAGCTCCCGGTCGCCATGCACGGCGGGCAGTCGGCTCGGCTGCACCAGGCTCAGACTGATACCACCGTCTTCGGCCAGCGGCAGGTAGAAATCGTGCAACTCCACCAGCAACTCGGTGGGGTCGATGTCGACGAACCCGGCACGGCGCCGTCGGTCCTCCAGTTCGCTGATGCGCAGGAGGCCGCGAAAGCGTGCCATCAGGGTATCGGTGTCGCTGATCGCCTGGTCCAGGGCCGGTGCGTCGGCCCAGTTATCGCCGTTCTGCTGGCGAATCCGGTACAGCTGCGCCCGCAAGCGCGTGAGCGGTGTGCGCAGGTCGTGGGCGATGTTGTCGCAGACCCCCTTGACCTCGTGCATGAGCCGTTCGATCCGGTCGAGCATGGCATTGACGATGGCCGCCAGCATGTCCAGCTCGTCGCGGCGGCTGGAGAGCGGCAGGCGGTGGGTCAGGTCGCCCGCGACGATCAGCTCGGCGCTGGCCTGCACCGCGCGGATGCGCTTGAGCGGCCTGCGGCGCAGCAGGTACCACCCTGCAAAACCCGGAATCAGGGTCAGCGAGATGCCCCAGAGCAGGGCGTGCAGGATGATGCGCGTGACCACGAACAGCGAGCCGTTGTCGCGCACCAGCACCAGCCAGCGTCCGTCCTGGACCTTGATCGCCACCGCATCGCAGCTGTCGCGCGGCACATGGGGGTCGTCGGCATCCAGGCAGCGGTCGAGTTCATGCACGCGACCATCGAGCGGCAGTTCCTCGGGAATGGCGCGGATCCGCCCACCGACCGGATGCAGTTGCGCATCGAACAGGCCGTAGGCGTCGAAGCTGCGTTCTTCGAACGCCTGGCTGGCGATCAACGCATCGTCCAGCTGCTTGCCGCTCATGTGGGTGAACAAGTGCTGACGCTGCAGCATGGAATGCCGGGTCAGCTTGTTCAGGTAGTCGGAGACCTCGTAGTACAGCACCCCCATGAGGATGCAGCTCCAGGTCACGAACAGAAAGCTGTACAGCGCCAGCAGTCGGCTGGTGGACGAACTCCAGCCTTTAGACGGGTTCGGCAATTGCATAGCCGGAGCCTCGCACGGTGCGGATCAGGGGCGTCTGGCCGGGGGAGTCGATCTTCTTGCGCAGGCGTCCGATGTGCACGTCGATCAGGTTGGTGCCGGGGTCGAAGTGATAGCCCCACACTTCCTCGAAGATCATCATGCGCGTGATCACCTGGCCCGCGTGGCGCATCAGGTATTCCAGCAGCTTGTATTCGGTCGGCAGCAGGTTGAGGGTCTGCTCGCCGCGGCGCGCCTCGTGGCTGATCAGGTCCAGCTCCAGGTCGGCGACCTGCAGGCGGGTCTGGGTCATCGGTACGCTGTTGCGGCGCAGCAGCACTTCGACCCGTGCGGCCATCTCGTCGGACGCGAAGGGCTTGGTCAGGTAGTCGTCGCCGCCGGCGCGCAGGCCTCGCACGCGCTCGTCGACGTCCGACAGCGCGCTGATCATCAGGATCGGCGTGGCGATCTTCAGGCCACGCAGGGTGGTGACGATGGTCAGGCCATCGACCTCGGGCAGCATGCGGTCCACGGTGATGAGGTCGTAACCACCGCCGATGGCCTTGGCCAGGCCTTCACGGCCATTGTCCGCCCAGTCCACGTCCAGACCATGGGTGGACAGTTCGGCGACGATTTCCTGCGCCGTGACGGCGTCGTCTTCGATGGTCAGTACACGAGGCATGCGAATTCCTGGGCAGCGAGGGAAAGCACGATTGTGCCAAACAATGGACAGCGCCCAGTTTAAGAAAAATTCATCTGTGTGTGCAGGCTCGATCGGGTCTCGAAGTGACGACCCGATCGAGGGCAGGGCAGGTCAGGCGACCTTGACGATCCAGCCGGCAGGCGCCTCGACGTCACCGCTCTGGATGCCGGTCAGCTCGGCATACAGCTTCTGGGTGACCGGGCCGACCTTCTCCAGGTCGTGGAAGACGTGCAGCGAACCGTTGTACTCGATCCCGCCAATGGGCGTGATCACGGCGGCGGTGCCGCAGGCGCCGGCTTCGATGAAGCGACCCAGGTTGTCGATTTCCACGTCACCTTCGACCACGGTCAGGCCCAGGCGCGAGGCGGCCAGTTCCATCAGCGACAGGCGGGTGATGCCAGGCAGCACCGAGGCCGACTTGGGCGTGACGAACTCGTTGTCGGCGGTGATGCCGAAGAAGTTGGCCGAGCCGACTTCCTCGATCTTGGTGTGGGTCAGCGGGTCCAGGTAGATCGCGTCGGCGAAGCTGCGTTGCTTGGCTTCGGCACCCGGTTGCAGGCTGGCCGCGTAGTTGCCGCCGACCTTGGCCGCGCCGGTGCCTTGCGGGGCGGCACGGTCGAAGTTGGAGATCATGAAGTTGTGCGGCTTCATGCCGCCCTTGAAGTACGAACCGACCGGGATGGCGAAGATCGAGAAGATGAACTCGGGAGCGGTCCGCACACCGATGTTGTCGCCCACGCCGATGACGAACGGACGCAGGTACAGTGCACCCTTGCCGTGCGGCGGAATGAACCGGTCGTTGGCCTTGACCACCTGCTTGCACGCCTCGATGAACACCTCGGTCGGCACATGCGGCATCAGCAGGCGGGCGCAACTGCGCTGCATGCGCGCGGCGTTCTGGTCCGGGCGGAACAGGTTCACCGAGCCGTCCTTGCAGCGGTAGGCCTTCAGGCCCTCGAAGCACTGCTGGCCGTAGTGCAGGGCCGTGGAGCCTTCGCTGATGTGCAGGACGTTATCGTCGGTCAGGGTGCCTTGATCCCATTGGCCATCGCGCCAGACGGACAGGTAGCGCTTGTCGGTCTTGATGTAGTCGAAGCCCAGCTTGTCCCAATTAATGCTTTCGTTGCTCATGACACCCTCGATTGTCTTGCAGCTGCCTGAACGGTCAGGTCGCCTCGGTTTGCGCACTGGGCAACGATAATACATCCCGGGGGGATCGGAAACGCTTGGTCGTGAATTGAGAGGAGGGCGTGCACCGTTTATAGGCGGGAGAAGGTGCAGGAGAGGATGCCTGTACGGCGCAGGGGCGGCGAGTGGAGGTTCACAGGGAAACTGCGACAGCGTGCATGACTTGCGCTTAACACCTGTTCAAGGGCCTTTGGTGCCCAGGCCCATGGAAGGTGGGAGCTGGCTTGCCAGCGATCGCAAGGGTGCAGGCACCCTTGCTTCACCGTCATACCAGCCCCCTCAGGCACCGTTACAGAATCGGCTTGCCCCCGGTGATGCCATAGCGGCTGCCGGTGATGTAGCTGCTCTCGTCCGACGCCAGCAGCACGTAGATCGGCGCAACCTCCACCGGCTGCCCGGCACGCCCCAGCGGCGTCTGTTCGCCGAAGTGGCTGGCCTGCTCCGGCGGCATGGTGGACACGATCAGCGGCGTCCAGATCGGCCCCGGTGCCACGCTGTTCACCCGGATACCCTTGGGCCCGAGCATCTGCGCCAGCCCTGCGGTGAAGTTGGCGATGGCGCCCTTGGTCGCTGCATAGGCCAGCAAGGTCGGGGTCGGCGAGTCGGAGTTGACCGACGTGGTGTTGATGATCGAGCCCCCTTTCTGCATGTGCGGCAAGGCTGCCTTGCACAGGCGGAACATGGCCGTCATGTTGATATCGAAGGTCTTGACCCATTCCTCGTCGGAGATCTCTTCGATCGATTCATGGCTCATCTGGAACGCGGCGTTGTTGACCAGCACGTCGATGCGGCCGAACTGCGCGACGGTCTTGTCGATCAGCTCGTCGCAGGTGGCCTTCTGGGCGATGTCGCCCGGCAGCAGAATGCAGGTGCGGCCTGCGTCACGCACCCACTTCGCGGTCTCTTCGGCATCCTGGTGCTCATCCAGGTACGCCACCGCGACATCCGCCCCTTCACGGGCGAAGGCGATCGCCACGGCGCGGCCGATGCCGCTGTCGCCGCCGGTGATCAAGGCGACCTTGCCCTTGAGGCGATCATGACCGACGTAGGTCTTTTCGCCACAGTCGGGCAGTGGGTCCATCTGGTGTTGATGACCGGGTACTTTCTGCGGCTGTTCTGGGAAAGGAGGGCGGGGATAGTCGCGCATGGTTGCGTTCCTCGTAACGAATGAACTGGACCTAATGTGTGAATGCACCTGGCGGTCGGGGTTGTATCGCAGCGGCGGTGCACGCGACGAATGGCACACGCGCTCGCTGGCGTCCCGAACAAGGCACAGGGGCTCTACGTGTATGTAAATATGTCTGCCGGGAATCTGTCTGTTGGAGACACTGTCCGATGCGGCAAGTGGGCCGCGCGTGCAGTCGAAGACGCAGTCCAACGTTCATCCATGGAGACGATGCTATGAAAGCAGTGCTACTGACCGCCTTGCTGGCGACCACTGGCTTGGCCCAGGCCGCCGAGACCGTCGAACTCAAGTTAGCCGGCCCGGAAGGCGCCGGCAAGTCGATCGGCACCATCACCATCGAGCAGAGCAAGTACGGTGCCGTGTTGACGCCGAAGCTGAGCGACCTGCCGCCGGGCGTTCACGGCTTCCACCTGCACGAGAAGCCCGACTGCGGTGCCACCCAGGACAATGGCAAGGCCGTGCCGGCCGGGGCGGCGGGCGGGCATTGGGATCCGGACGCCACCGGCGCCCACAAGGGCCCCTATGATGATAGCGGTCATCGCGGCGACCTGCCTGCGCTGTACGTCGGTGCCGACGGCAAGGCGACCTATCCTGTATTGGCGCCTCGCCTGAAGGCGGACGATTTCAAAGGGCATGCCCTGATGGTGCACGTGGGAGGCGACAACCACAGCGATCATCCTGAAAAACTGGGTGGCGGCGGTGCGCGCATGGCGTGTGGCGTCGTGAAATAAGGCGCGTTCGGCAGATCACGGCACAACGCCTGATCCGTGAATCGTCAATTTAGTGACGAAAATCGCGCCGCTTACCTGGCGCGATTTGAGCAGGCAATGAATTTGTCGGTGAGTTGACGCCGGGCCCTCAGGCTTGCGTTACCCTTGAGCCACATGTCCACGACATGCCTGTCTCGAGGATGCTCACCGCCATGCAACGCACCGCCTACCGCCCTGACATCGACGGCCTGCGCGCCGTCGCCGTGATCGCCGTCCTGCTCCATCACCTCAACGTCGCCTGGATACCCGGCGGCTTCGTCGGGGTGGACATCTTCTTCGTCATTTCCGGCTACCTGATCACCGCCCACGTGTTCCAGCAGGCTCGCGCCGGGACCTTCTCGCTGCGCCAGTTCTATCAACGTCGGATCAACCGTATCGTACCTGCCCTGGTCACTGTGCTACTGGCCACCCTGGGGCTGGGCGCCGTGCTGCTGTCGCCGGTCGATCTGGAGCGCTTGAGCGCCAATGCCCTGTATGCGCTGCTGGGCGTGTCCAACCTGTTCATCTGGCTCAAGTACGGCAACTATTTCGCCGCCGATGCCAGTGAAGCGCCGTTGCTGCACACCTGGTCGCTCGGGATCGAGGAGCAGTTCTACATGATCTGGCCCTTGCTCCTGCTGGCCGTCCTGCGGCTGGCACCGCGGCGTTGGCCATGGTTGCTCGGTATGGGCCTGGCGGCGGCGGTCGGGCTGTCGCAGTACGGCACTGGCCTGTTCGTCACGGCGTCCTACTACCTGTTGCCGACGCGATTCTTCGAGCTGATGCTCGGCGGTTGCCTGGGGATCTGGCATGTCCTGCGACCGCTGCCCGTCGACCGACGCCAGGCCTGGATCAGCCGCGGGCTGGGCGCCGTGCTGATCGCCGGGTCCCTGGCGCTGATCGGGCCAGGCGTTGCGTTTCCCGGGTTGACGGCGCTGGTGCCCTGCCTGGGGGCGGCCTTGTTGATCCATGCCGGGCACGGCGGGCAACGTGCCTGGCTGTTGGGCAGTCGACCGCTGGTGTTCGTCGGATTGATCTCTTACTCCCTGTACCTGTGGCACTGGCCGTTGATCGCCTACCTCAACTACCTGGCCGTCCCCATCGACCTGACGACAGGCCTGTGCGTGGTGTTGGTGGCCACGCTGCTGGCCTGGCTGACCTGGCGCTGGGTCGAGCAGCCCATGCGTCAGAGCGGCGCGCGGATCGGATTTGCCAGGGTGTTCGCTCGGCGCTTCGCGATGCCGGTCGCAGCGTTGGCACTGCTGATGGGACTGGTTCAGTGGCAGGGCGGGTTCCCGACGCGCTTCGGGCCCACGGTCGAGACCCTCGAGGCCATGACCCTCGAGCGCCCCGCCGACAATCGACGCGGCTGCCATGTGCCGAATGCCTTGTACCGCACGGCCCCCGATGCGCAATGCCGACTGGGCGCACCCAAGGCACAGCTCGACGGCATCCTGGTGGGGGACTCGTTCGCCAACCACTTCACCGGCATGGTCGACCTGCTGGCACGGCCCGACGGGATCAGCCTCATGGACTACACCATGGATGGCTGTGCGCCGATCCTGGGCTACAACGTCGACATGTCCAGCGTCTACGCCGAACACTGCGCGCAACGCAATGCCAAGGTCTACGCACTGATCGAAGCTCAACGCTACCCCTACGTAGTGCTGGCGGGCAGCTGGCCGTCGGACGAGGCGGCGGGTGAGCCGATCGCGGCCAGCCTGGAGCGGGTGGTCAAGAGCACCGGCCAGGTGATCGTGATCCTGAACAACCAGGCGATCGTGGATGCGGCGACCTGCCCGGTACGTCAATTGATGTTCGCCACCCAGCGGACGTGCGACGCCGCCCAGGCCGCACGGCCGCATTACTGGGCCGAGTTGCGCGCACGTTTCCCCCAGGTGCGGTTCATCGATCCAAACCAGGTCATCTGTGCCGAGGGGCGTTGCCGTTCGCTGATCGACGGCAAGCTGCTGTACCTGGACAACGCCCACTTGAACGAGATCGGCTCGCGGTACATCGGCAAGACGCTGCTGGAGCGCGGCTATTCGCTGCTGAGCGACCCACCGGCGCGGTCCTGAAGCGACAGGTGCACGGGTGCACGCTTGGCGAAGGCGAACCCCTCAATGAAAAGGGCAGCCCATAGGCTGCCCAATCACGGTCGGAGCAAGGGATCAGACGCGATCCGCCCACACGGTCTGCACGTTGCAGAACTCGCGCACACCGAAGTGCGACAGCTCGCGGCCGAACCCGCTCTTCTTCACGCCACCGAAGGCCACGCGGGGGTCCGAGGCGCAGTAGCCGTTGATGAACACCGCACCGGTGTCCAGGGCCGCGGTCATGCGCTCGGCCAGGGCCAGGTCGGCGGTGTAGATCGTCGAGGCCAGGCCGAAATCGCTGTCGTTGGCCAGCTCCACGGCATGGTGGGCGTCACGTGCCGCGGTGATCGCCGCCACCGGCCCGAACAGCTCCTGGCGGAACGCGGTCATCGAGGGGGTGACGTCGCCCAGCACGGTCGGCGCGTAGTAATTGCCCACGCCATCCTGCTTGTGCCCGCCCAGCAGCAAGGTCGCGCCTTCGGCGAGCGACGCCTGCACCTGCCCGTCGAGCTCGTCGCGCAGGTCGAAGCGCGCCATCGGGCCGACATAGGTGTCGTCCTCCAGCGGGTTGCCGACCTTCAGTCGACGCGTGGCCTGGACGAACCGCTGGGTGAATTCCTCGAGCACGCTCTGCTCGACGATCATGCGCTTGGCCGCCGCGCACACCTGGCCGGTGTTCTGGTAGCGACCGATGACCGCGGCCTGCACGGCGGCGTCGAGGTCCGCGTCGGCCAGGACGATGAACGGGTCGGAACCGCCCAGCTCCAGCACGCACTTCTTCAAAGCGGCACCGGCTTGGGCACCGATGGCCATGCCGGCGCGCACGCTGCCGGTCAGGGTGACGGCGGCGATGCGTGGGTCGTTGATCGCACGGGTTACGCCGTCAGCGGTGACGTTGATCACTTCGAGCACGCCTTCCGGCAGGCCGGCCGCCTGGCAGGCATCACGCAGCAGGTAGGCGCTGCCCATCACGTTGGGCGCATGCTTGAGCACATAGGTGTTGCCGGCCAGCACGGCCGGGACGGCGCCGCGCAGCACTTGCCACAGCGGGAAGTTCCACGGCATCACCGCCAGGATCGGGCCGAGCGGACGGTATTCGATGCGGGCTTTTTCCACCTGGGTGGCTTCTGGCGCAAGCATCGCCGGGCCGTGTTCGGCGTACCACTGGCACAGGTTGACGCACTTGGCCACCTCGCCACGCGCCTGGGCGATCGGCTTGCCGATCTCGCGGGTGATCATGACCGCCAGCGCTTCGGCGTTGGCCTGAAGCGCGGCGGCCAGGCGCACGAGGTGTTCGCTGCGCTCGGCCAGCGACGTGCGCCGCCAGGTGTCATAGCCGACCTTGGCCCGTTGTAGCGCCGCGTCCAGTGCGGCGTCGTTCTCGAAAGCGTAGTGCCCGATCTGTTCGCCCGTGTGCGGGTCGACGGAAATGGCATGGGTCTGGCTGGTGATCTGGCGCATGACAGGCGGCTCATCGTAGTGGGCGATGGGTTCAGCGTACGGGGCTATCGTGTTGATGAAAACTGAATAATAATGACTGAAATGTTCACGATTGGAGAATGGTGATGGACTTGGTGCAACTGGAGATCTTCAAGGCCGTGGCCGAGCACGGCAGCATCAGCGCCGCCGCGCAGCAGATCCACCGCGTGCCCTCCAACCTCACCACGCGGATTAAGCAGCTGGAGCAGGACCTGGGTGTCGAGCTGTTCATCCGGGAAAAGCACCGACTGCGCCTGTCCCCGGCGGGTTGGAATTTCCTGGAGTACACCCGGCGCATTCTCGATCTGGTGCACGAAGCGCGATCGACGGTCGCCGGTGAAGACCCGCAAGGCACCTTCGCGCTCGGGTCGCTGGAAAGCACGGCGGCGGTGCGTATTCCAGGCTTGCTGGCGGCCTACAACCAGCGTTACCCCAAGGTCGACCTGGACCTGTCCACCGGGCCGTCGGGCACCATGCTCGAAGGGGTGCTGGCCGGGCGCCTGGTCGCGGCGTTCGTCGATGGGCCGGTGCTGCACCCGACGCTCGAGGGCATGGCGGTGTTCGAAGAAGAGATGGTCATCATCGCACCGCTCAACCACCCCCCGGTCACCCGCGCCCAGGACGTCAATGGCCAGAGCATCTATGCGTTCCGTGCCAACTGCTCCTACCGCCATCATTTCGAACGGTGGTTCGTCTGTGACGAGGCGGTACCGGGCAAGATCCACGAGATGGAGTCCTACCACGGCATGCTCGCCTGTGTCAGCGCAGGCGCCGGGCTGGCGCTGATGCCACGAAGCATGCTCGACAGCATGCCAGGGTGCAGCACGGTCAGTGTCTGGCCCTTGTCGGAAGACTTTCGTCTGCTCAAGACCTGGCTGGTGTGGCGCCGCGGCACGGTCTCGCGCAGCCTGAGCACCTTCGTGGCCTTGCTGGAGACCTGGCGCGACGGTCAGCTGGGGTGACGAGGAGGCGGGTAGGGTAGCGGGGGCACTGGTGTCGGTGAGACCGTCATCACGGGCAAGCCCGCTCCTATAGAACAAAAAATAGCTTGTTGATTTCAAAGGAAATAATTTTAGAATTTTGTGGGCCCTGCGGGCCCAATCGCGGCACGGGGGCCCACAGGTGACCGTGATAGCCTGCAACTCCGCGGTGGCGCTACGGGTGTAGGAGCGGCCCCTGTGCCGCGATGGGCCGCAAAGCGGCCCTAAAATCGATTAGCAATGAGGCTTCGGATCCTGCCAGCTATCGTCATGTTCTCTGCGCGACAGCGCGGCGCCAAGGCGGCGGGCGGGCTCCCACAGGTACTTGTTTCAAGCAAGCAGCAGTGTGATCGCTCAGCATCCTGTGGGAGCTGGCTTGCCAGCGATGACGGCTGTACCGACACCGCCCAAGAGCCAGCTCTCACAAGGCCTGCCCGCCTCAAGCCACATCCACCAGCACCACCTCGCTGTCTTCCAGCGCCTGCACCCGAATGACGCTTTCCTCTTCGATGGCCACGCCGTCACGGGCCTGGGCCAGCAGGTCGTTGACCCTGATCTGACCTTTGGCCGGTACCAGGTAGCCGCGACGGCCCGCCTCGAAGCGGTACTCGATCGTCTCGCCTGCGCGTACGGTGGCAGCCACCAGCCGGGCATCGGCGCGAATGCGCAGGCTGTCGACGTCCTCGGCACGGCCGCTGGCCAGGGTCACGAACCCCTCGCCACGCGCGCCCTTGGGGAATGGGCGGGTCCCCCAGGAAGGCGTTTCGCCGGTCCGGTCCGGCATGATCCAGATCTGGAACAACCGCGTGTCGACCGTTTCCTGGTTGAATTCGCTGTGCACGATACCGGTCCCGGCACTCATCACCTGCACGTCGCCTGCTTCCGTGCGACCGTGGTTGCCCAGGCTGTCACGGTGGCTGATGGCACCTTCACGCACGTAGGTGATGATCTCCATGTCCCTGTGAGGATGGGATGGAAACCCGCTGCCCGCCGCGATCAGGTCATCGTTCCAGACCCGCAGGTTGCCCCAGTGCATGCGCTGGTGGTCGTAATACTCGGCGAAGGAGAAATGGTGACGGGCGTCCAGCCACCCATGGTCGGCATGCCCAAGACTGTCGAACGGACGAAGATGCAGCATGATGGTGCTCCAGGCAATGAAGGAATAGGCCTAGCGTGCGCGGATTCATCATCTAAAAAAAGCGTAAATAATGGCTCGTTATCATCCAATTAATCGATATGGAGAACGAAGCTTTCGGTTCGTGGTGACCCTAACCCTCTGATCTTTCGGCAAACACTGGCCATTTCACCCGCTTGCCGCCACCATGCAGCCTGATTCGTTTCTTGCCCGGAGTGACCGTGTCCCTCGACCCTGCCCAGACCCCGCCCGATCTTCTGCCTGTGGCGCAGCTGCCCTGGTTGCGTCGTCTTGCCGCGCGGCTGTTCGGTGGAGGGCTGTCCCGGTTGCGCGCCCAGCACCTCGAGTCCTGGCATCTCGGGCACCACGCCGGGCGGCACGAGGGCCAGGCCGAAGGGCAACGACAGGGGTTCGAACACGGCCATCGCGAAGGGCTCGAGGCCGGTCGCCAGGTGCTGGTGATCCACGATCACCGCCACCAGGCCCCTGCATGCCCTGGCCAGGACGACCACCTGTTCGACGACTGGCGCCTGCCGATCACCAGCGAGCTGAAGAAGCGCTTCAAGGCGGACGTGGCCACGCGCCTGGCTGGTCAGGCGCAGCCCAGTGCCGCGCAGTGGAAGATGATCTTCAGCGACACGCCCTCCACCTGCGTGGTGGCCGGGGCAGGAGCCGGCAAGTCGACCTCGCTGGTCTTGCGGATCCTGCTGCTGCAGCACTACCTGGGCTATGAGGCCGACGCGATGACCGTGGTCACCTTCACCCGTGAATCGCGCAAGGACTTCATCCAGCGCCTGCGCCAGGTGTTCGCGTGCTGGGACGTGGCGCCGACGCCGGCCCAGGCCCGTGACCTGGTGCGCACCTTTCACTCGCGCATCTTGCCCCTGGTGCGCAGCCTGCCTGGGTTCGAGCGCCTGAGCGCGTTCGAGATGCTCGGTAGCCCGACAGCGGACACGGAAGCAGCCGACGTCGAGAGCAACCCGTTCGACCTGCGCCTGAACGATGTCCAGCGCCAGCACCTCAATCGCTGCTACGGGCAACTGCTGCACAGCAGCCCGCGGTTCGCCGAACTGGTCGCATCACTGCGCCAAGAGGCGCTGCAGCTCAAACCCCTGGATCCCCAGCACCCGGACGTGCAGAAGCGCGTGCAGGTGACGCAGTTGGCAGCCGAGCGTGATGAAGAGCTGTGCGACCTGATCGAAGATTTGTGGTATGCCGCAGGCGCCTGGCCCATTCAGGGTATCGAGCCCTGCCGCGACGTGGTGCGCATCCGCGGCTGCGCGTTTCGTGTGCAGGGGCGTCTGGTCGACTCCGGCGCCTGGGTGATGCTCGGCTTCGATCCGCGCGAGTCGGCCCAGCGTCAGCGCCCGGGTGCACGCCTGTCCGCACGTGCCGAGTGGGCCGTCAAGCGCACGCTGTTCCAGGCCTTCTGCGATCAGCCGTTGATCTGGCTGGACACCTATGAAGCTGCCAAAGGCTTCGAGCGCGCCCAGGCGAATGAGGCCGTGGCCGGGCCGGGCTTCGACGTCAGGGTCAAGGGCGAGCTGGCGCCTGCGCCTCTGCTGGATGCATTCGTCGCAGCGGCCGGTTTCATCGAGAACCTGGGGCTGGAAGTCAATGCGGCGGTGGCCGACATGACGTTCCCGGCCGCTGACAGCGATGCGACCTTCTTCGAGGCGTTGGCGCTGTTCTGGACGGCGTTCGAGGACCACCTGCTCGACCAGTCGCCGCCGGTGATGACCTACAACCGCATGTTCGCCCTGTTCAGCGAGCGCAATGCGAGCAACCTGCGCCTGCTGCCCGACGCGCTGTTACGCCCGTTGTCGCACCTGATGATCGACGAGTTCCAGGACGTCTCGCCGCAGATCGTCAGCTGGCTGCGCGCCTGCCTGACCGAGATCCGCCGCCGAGGGCCGACACTGCAGGCCGGACGCACCGCGCAGCACAGCTCGTTGTTGTGCGTGGGCGACGACTGGCAGTCGATCTACGGCTGGCGTGGCAGCTCGCCGACCTATTTCATGCAGTTCGCCGAACACTTCCGCTCGCCGTCCATGACGCGGGTGATGCTGGTGGAGAACTACCGCAGCCAGCAGCAGGTGATCGACGCCGCTCAGCATCTGGTCAAAGGCGCGCCCGCCGTGCCCGGCAAGAAGGCGCGGGCCAGCGGCGCGGCGGCCGATCTACCCCTGACACCGGTGCAGGTGTTGGACCGGGACGATGCCGCGCTGGCCGCGTGCCTGACCGAGCACTATCGGCGCGGTGAGAGCATTTTGATGCTGTGTCGAAAAGGCAGTGACAAGGCGGCACTCGAGCCCTACCTGAGCGAGGTGATCGAGCAGGAGAACCGCCTGCCGGCGGCCCAGCGTCGTCTGCGCCGGCTGACCTACCACAGCGCCAAGGGCTTGCAGGCCGATGCCGTGTTTCTTCTGGGCGATTGCCAGTACCTGACGAGTTCGCCGTACAAGAACCAGGTCTATCGCCTGGCGGGGCTGGGGGAAGCAGGCGATCCGCACGCGTTCGACACCGCGCAGCAGCATGAGGTGCAGCGCCTGGCCTACGTCGCGGTGACGCGGGCGGTCAGGCACTGCTACTGGTTCGTCGAACCGACCACGGGCGAGGCGGGGCCGCTGGCACGCGCCTCGACCCGGGTCGACGGCACGCAGGCGTGTTTCCAGGACGCGCGTGCCGGGGCGGGAGTCAAGGGTTCGGATCCTGCTCGGCGGTGAGCTGCCCGATCAACGCTTCCACCGCTGCCTGGCGCGCGGCGCTGATCCGCTCGACGGCCTGGCGGTAGACCTGCTCGGTGAGCGTCAGACGTCGAAGTTGCCCGGCCGCGTCGAGCGGCGAGTCGGGCAGGACGGCGCGCAACGCCTCGACCACGGGTGCCTCCAGCGCGCTCACGGCTGGCGCATCGGCGTCCAGGCAGCTTTCCAGGTACTCCAGAGCGGCGTACCAGCGCGCATCCACCGCCTCGAACCGAGCCGCCTCGCGCTGGCGCAGGAAACGTTGCCAGGCCGGCTGGGCGGCGATCCAGCGGCGACGCAGCTGTGCATCGTCATCTCGGGCGCGTACTGCCTCTTCGACGTTGAGCTGCGTGGTCAGCGATACCTGGGCGGTCTCCCGGTACAGCATGTCCTGACTCGGTTCAGGAAACTCCAGCGTTTCGGCCAGGTCCTGACGCAGTGCCAGCCGAATCTCGATGTCGTCGACGCCGCCTTCGAGCAGGTGTGCATCATCGATGTCATCCAGCACATCGATCGGCGGGAGCGCATCATCCGCTGTCCCGCCTTCGGCATGTGCGATCAAGGCAGCCTGGCGCTCCAGGCGCGCGGCATGCAGACGGGCGGCCAGTGCGTTCACCTGGTCGCGGCGGAACAGCCGGCGGTAGAAATTGAACAGGTAAGGCCCTGGCAGTTCGCTCGTTTCACTTTCATCGTAGGCCATCACCTCGATCTGCAAGGCACTGAATGCATCGGCCCCGGCATCGCCACAGGTGGCCGGATAGTCGCCAGCTATTTCGTTCAGGCGCTCGCGCAGGGCCGTGTCGTCGGCAGCACGTTGCAATACGTCCCAGACCTGGCGGCGTAGCGACCGCAGGTTGTCACGCGCTTGTGCCGAGCGCCCGACACGTTCGATGACCTCGCGCAGGTCACGGTGGGCATCGTTCTCGAACAGATCGCGCCACAGCTGTCGCTGCGAGACGTCGGCATCTTCCAGCCAGTTCACGTGCTCGGTGGGTTCGGCGAACGCTTCGTGCTCGAAGACCGTCACGCCCAGCGCACTCAGCCGTCGTGCCGTCTGCGGCGCCAGGTCGTTGAAGCTGAAGCGCCAGTAACGTTCGACCGGATCGTGTCGCAGGCGCTGCAGATAAGGCGCCTGGATCAGCGCGTCCAGATCCGGCACCTGACGGATGCGGTTGCCGCTCAGCTCGACCCGTTGCAGTGCAGAATCGGACCGCTGCATCAGGCTGGACAAGCCTGGCGGCCAGGTGCTCAGCTCGCAGTCGTGCAGCTGCAGAGAGGTCAAATGCGTCAGGGCAGTCAGGTCCGGAGCCAGTTGCAATGGGTTGACCGACAAGTCGAGCGTGTGCAGGCTGACCATCTGGCCGATGCTCGCCGCCATGGCAGTCGTCAGCGTGATGCGGTTCAGGCACAGGTCCAGTACGGTCAAGGGCAAGCGTGCCAGGACCTGCCAGTTGCGTTCGGTCAGGACCAGCAGGTTGCGCCGCAACGACAGCTCGGTCAACGAGCGCATGCTGGCCAGCGCTGCCTCGGCCTGCGCCGATAGGTGAACGAGGTTGCTATCCATCACGCTCAGGGACCGCAGCTGGGGTGCACTCCCCAGGGCCTGGAACAGCGTTTCAGGATCCAGGTTGTGGTTGAACGCCACGTGCAGGCGCTCCAGTCGCGGGAAGCTCTGCAGAAAATTCGCCGGTATCGTGTGCAGGTCCAGGCCGCGCAGGCTAAGGCTGCGGATATGGTCGAAGCGCGCGGGCAGGGAAGGCAGCGTGCCGATATTCAGGTCGTCCAGCACCAGGTCGGTGCCGCCTTCTCGACGCCAGGCGCTGTTCAGGCGCTGGCTGAACAGACGACGGGACTCGCGTGCCTCGCCTTCGACCGCTTCGGTCCAGCGCAGCAGATCCGCCGCCAGCGCATCCTGCTCGTACTGCAGCGCGACCAACTGATCGCTGACGTTTCCCCGGGTACGCAGGTAGGCCAGTATCGTCTCGAGCTCTGTCGCCGTCAGGCTGGGATAGAGGTCTTGCAGGCGGGTGCGTTCGTTGCGGCGCAAGCGCATCAGGCGTGGGCGGCCGCTGAGCGGGTAGCCAAGGCGGCCATCGCTCAGGCGCAGCGGGGAGCGAAAGCCAGGCTTGATCGGCTGTTGGCCGAGGCGGCGTGCAGCCCAGGTGCGGCGACTACACGCCGTGTCGAACACCTGGTCGACCGTCATACCCGGTTCGGCCTCGCGCAAGGCGGTGGCGAGGGTGTGGGTATCGGCAGTGGCCAGTGTGGGTCGATGCAGGCCGAGCAGGGCACGCTCCAGCCGATGACGGGCTTGCAGCCGCCGGGCTTCTTCGGCGATGCGCAGCGGGACGCGTCCTGCCGCGAGCTGCTCTCGCTCGGCCTGACTGGCGGCGTCTGCCAGGGCACGCAGGACGTTGTTCGGCAGGCCCGTGAAGTGTCGGCCTATGGACTGGGCGACCGGGCCTGGCACAGGATGACGCGCCTCATAGAAGCTGTCGAACAAGGCTTGCCGTTGCGCAGTCAGCGCATCGGCCAAGACCGCTTGCAGGGCCGTGACGCGGTCCGTCGCTGCGGTACCGGCAGGCAGCAGGGCGTCCAGTGTCGGGTCGTCAAGCTGTTCGACCACCACCGTCGCCAGGGCGCCACTGGCCAGCTCTTCACGTGTCATCTGTATCCTGGCATCACCCAGTTGGGGCGCTCGTCCGTACACCACCGACGCCCCCCAGCGCTCGCTGCCCTCGAACAGTTCCAGCACATGGTCCTGCGGCCAGCCGGGCAACTGCGGCAGCAGAGCGGCGGCATGGTTCTTGTGTGTCGGTAGAGGCAGGCCGGCGCGCACCCGCCTGATCAGGTCTTGGACCTCATCGTCGACGCTCAGGCGCGTGACCGCGTCGATCAGCAAGGCAGGAGGCGGCTCGGAGGCTATATGGCAGCGGCGCAAATGCGCCTCGTCGGTCTCGCTGACGCGCAGGGCCGCCTGTACATCCTCCTGCGCAAGCGTCCGTACCATCGGATCCAGGCGCCGTGCCAGGGTCATCGGCTCCCAGTCCAGGGGCGTCTCGTGGACCAGGCGCCAGCCGCGCGCGCCGTCATGGGCGAATGCCGGTGCGTAGGCGTCGGGATCGCTGGGGTGACGCAGGCGCCAGCGCCCCTGCCGGTCCAGGGCCTGCTCGTACCAGCCATCGTCCAGATGGACGTAGTGGCGAGTGTCGCGCACGTACTGGCCGGCTGCATTGAGCCGTGCATCAGGCGGCACCACCAGGTCGCTGCGATAGGCGCTGACGTCCGGATGCCACAGGCGCGGTTGTTCGTCGATGAACACGCTGTCCATGGCGTCGATGAACCCCGAGGCCTTGATGACCACCGACACACCGCCTATGGCGGCCATGCCAAGGGCGTTGAGCAGCAAGGACTTCACCTGGCCCAGGGCCTCGGCACGCTGGTCATCTTCCCACGCCTGCAGGCCGTGAAAGAGGCCATCGAGTACCTGGGCCGCGCTGACCGTCAGCATCACCTGGCCAAGGCCGGGCACCAGCATGGCCGCCACGTTGAGCACATCCAGCCCGCGCTCGAGCCAATGCTCGATCAGCGCTTGACGCGCCTGGGCATCCACCTCGGCAGTGGGCACCACCAGGGTTCTGGCGTCGGCCTTGAGCTTGCGTGTGTAGGCCTTGTACAGCGTTTGCCAGGGCGCCGCGGGCAAGTCGTGCAACTCGGCCCTGACCACCGGGGTGGGTTTCGGCATCCAGACCGTGCCACCCAAATGCTCGCGAGGCTCGAACACGGCCGTTTGCAGGTGCGCCGCCAGCGTGGGCTGTTGCGACAGCGGCGCACAGGCCAGCACGCGATGGCGGTAATGGGTTCCTTGCAGATGCTGGGCCAGGTACCGCCCCAGCGCCTGGGCCGACACGAACTCGCGCAGCGGCTCGTCGGTGTTCCCCGGCATGTACAGGATGCAGGGGTTGATCTGGCCAGGCGCTGCACGGCTGAAGACCAGGACCTCGTGTAGCGCAATGCCGAACAGCTCCAGGCGGCTGCAGGTGAGCGGATGTCCTGCATAGAGCACCGAGGGGGCCTGGTCGCACCAGTGCAACAGCGCCTGCCGCGCCGCCTGGCCGATGCGCTCGCTCAGCGCCGCGGTGTAGAGATCGAGCCGCAGCTGATCGAGGCTGGCCTGGATCCACGCCGTTTCGATCCGGGAGGCGCGTGCTCCGTCGTACACCTCGGCGAGGTGGTCCTGGTAGCGTCGCCCCAGATCGAGGTGGCGGCAGACGTCGACGAAACGCCCCAGGCTCAACCCAGGCAGTGGTGTTGCCTCGTGTGGTCCGGCATGCAGCATGCTCAGCGGACCGACTGCCGCCATGCCGCTGAAGTTGTGCAGGGCAGCCTCCAGCAGGCTGCTCGAGCGCGCAGGCCCGTCAGCGGTGACCACCGAGGCGGGCGGCAGGGGAATGCTCGAGGGCGGCAAGGTGGGATCGAGCGGATCGACCACCCAGTCGCTTTCCACCTTGAAGGGCTGGAACACGTACTGCGCGGTATCGACTGGAGTCTCGATGGCAAGGGCATGCTGCAGCAGAGGGGCACAGAACGTCACAGGGTCACGCTTGTCGCCCAGTGCGTCGGCCAAGGCCCGGACGCTGGCATCACGGGTGCGCAGTGCGGCGACGATCAGCCGTCGATCATCCTCCGAGGCGATGGCATACCAGCTGTAAGGGGCGCCCTGCTCATCCAGGTAAGGGGGATGGGCGGCGTCGATCAGGCGCGACGCATCCTGTGGATGCAACCGTCTGGACCAGTCAGGAAAGGCGCGTGAGATGCGTGAGGCGTGGAACGCGGAAGGGGAAGTGGGCATGGGGTCGGCTCCGACGAGAGAAGCCGTCATTCCATCCCATGGTGTGTCTGGGGGCGTGGTGAATAATCACCACGAGCTTGCCTGCTGACGCGCAAGGCCGCAGGGCAGCTTGCGGTGGGTCGGTGCGCAACGGGCAGGCCAGGACCGGCCTGCCCATCCCGCGTCATGCTCAAGGCTGGGTGGTGGTGGAACCGTCGCCGGTGCGAGCGCCATCCAGGTCGCTATTGCGCTCCGAGCCTGTACCTTTCTGGCCTGGCAGGCCGGGGTTATCGTGCTCCTGGCGAGCCGGTGGGGAGTCGGGGCCATTACCCTGGATGCGCGAATCCGGGTTGGTCGGCATGGTGTCCTGTGTCGGATTCAGGGTGCTGTCCACGCCTGGGGTCGGAGCGCCTTTGTGGGGATCGTCCGGATGGGTCGGGCCGGTGCCGACGGCCATGGCCAGCGGCGAGGCGAGCAGGGCGGCCAGCAGGCAGGTACGGGTCAGGGATCGCTTCATGGTCAAGCTCCTTCGAAGACGCATCGCGTACGACGCACGAATCGATGGCCAGGGTGTCCGGCCGGTTACATGATCATTGGTCTCCAGGCACACGGCACGGGTGCCTTCGGTACGACAGGCGGTCATCGGGCACTGTGGTAGGTGGCCTGCGCAGCAGACTTGAGAGTCAGCCAGGCGTCGACCTGATCGGCCAGCGTCGCGGCAGGCTGCAGGGCATCCAGCACCAGGGTCAGGGGCTCGCCGATCGGCGGCTCGAGCGTGGCGAACTGGCTGTCGATCAGGCTCGGTGCCATGAAGTGGCCCAGCCGCAAGGTCACCCGTTCGCGCGCGGCGGCCCGGCTCAGCTCGAGAAACACGAAACCCAGGCCTGGCATCGCCTGGCGCAACGTGTCGCGGTAACGACGCTTGAGCGCGGAGCAGGCCAGTATCGGTCGCTCGCCCTTGCGTACCGACGCTTGCAGCGCCTCGCCCAGGCGTTCCAGCCAGCCGGCCCGATCGGCATCCTCGAGCGCGATGCCGGCTTCCATCTTGGCGATGCTCTCGGGGCTGTGATACGCATCGCCTTCGATCATGTGGCCCCCGCTGCGCACCGCAATGGCGGTGCCCACGCTGCTCTTGCCGCATCCTGAAACGCCCATCACCACGATCGCCGTCAGCGAATCCATCCTGCCTCCTGTGAGGGTCGCGTGCCTGTGCGTGCGACAACGGGTGCGGGGCGCGCGTTCCTTGCCAGCGGGCCCCGTGCGCTCAGGTAACCCGTTCGGCTGCCAGCCGCTCCAGGTCTTGCTGCAGGCTGCGTACTCGCGCTTGCAGCCCCTTCAGCGCCACGATGTCCCACGGCAAGGGGCTCTGTTCGAGGGCTTCGCAGTCAGCCACCACGCCACGTGCCCGGATCATCTTGGCACCGCCCTTGATCCGATGGACCAGCGCACGCGCCGCCTCGGGGTCCGGCGTGTCGCCCAGGCCCAGCAGGGCCTCCAGGTCCTGGGCATTGCTCTGGGCCAGTTGCTGGACCAGGCGCAATTCCAGGTGACGGTCGCCCTGGGTCAGGTGGCGCAGTTCGTTCAGGTCGAAGCCACTGGGCCTGGCGTCGGTGGGCACAGAGGTGCCAGGCTCGAGCGTTGCGATGGGCGCGTCTGTCGCAGCGACCGTCGGCAGATGCAGACGCAGCGTTTGCAGACCGACGGGCTTGAACAGGCAGTCGTCCATGCCACTGTCGAGGCAGCGCTGACGCTCTTCGGCCTGGGCATTGGCGGTGATGCCCAGGATCCGGCAAGGCGCACGGCCCTGCTCGCGCTCCAGTGCCCGCAGGCGTCGCGTCAAGGCATGACCATCGAGCGTCGGCATGGCGACGTCGGTCAGGACCACGTCGAACAGCTCGGACTGCCAGCGCGCCAGACCTGCCTGGCCATTCTCGGCCACGGCCACACGGTGACCCAGGCTGGTCAGTTGCTTTTCCAGCAGCATGAGGTTGGCTGGGTAGTCATCGATCACCAGGACATGCAGCGCCCGCGCGTCCGCAGGGCCCGGTACCGCCTCCATCGCAGGTGCAGGCACGACCGGGGAGGCCGGTTCCAGCACCAGGCGCACGTCGATCTGCGTGCCCTCGCCTGGCGCACTGCGCAAGTCCAGGCTGCCGCCCATCAGTTCGCACAGGGTACGACTGATCACCAGGCCCAGCCCGGCGCCTTGATGCGCCCCAGGCTGCTCGACCTGGGCGAACACCGCGAACAGACGTGTCTGGTCTGCCTGGCTGATGCCGATACCGGTGTCGCGCACCTGGAGGTGAACCCTCGATGCCTGACCCTCCGGCGCGTCCTGCACATCGAGGTACACCTGCACCTGGCCCTGAGGCGTGAACTTGATCGCATTGCTCAGCAGGTTGGACAGCACCTGGCGCACGCGCAGCGGGTCGACCATCACCCACGCCGCCAGCGGTGGTCGGTTGACGGTCAATTGCAGGCCTTTGGCCCGCGCGCTGACGGTAAAGACCTGGGCGGTCGCCTCCACCAGTTTGACCAGATCGGTCGGCACCGGGTGCAGGTCCATGTGCCCGGCCTCGATCCGTGAAATGTCGAGGATGTCGCCGATCAACCCCAACAGACCCATGGCCGAGTCATGCGCGGTCTGCAGGGCGCGTCGATCGGTTCGGCCTTGTTCGTGCTCTTGCAATGCCATCTCCAGCAGGCCGATGACCGCGTTCATCGGCGTGCGGATCTCATGGCTCATGATCGCCAGGAAGCTGCTCTTGGCGCGATTGGCCTGTTCGGCGCTGTTCTTGGCCTGCCGCAATTGCTCGAGCAGGTCCCGGCTCAGCGACAGCTGGTTCTGCAACGCATGTTCGGCCGCCGTGCGCTGCTGGATCAACGTGCGCAACCAGGTGTTCCACAGCAGCACGCCGATCAGCAGCAGACCTGACAGGACCAGCACCCACAAGGCCAGCGTGCGGTAATCGTGCCAGGGGTTGGCGTTGACCAGGGCCGTGCTGCGCCAGGGGCCGAACAGGGCATCGAGCTCTTCAGGGGACGTGCCGAGCAGCGTCTTGTCCAGGATCGAACGCAGGGTCGGCTGTGTCGGCCCCACGGCGAAGGCCGCAGTGGCCGGCTCATCGCCATACAGCGAGGCGATCTGCAGGCGTCCCTTGAACAGGCGACCGATGAGGTAGCTGGCATTGACCTGCGAACTCAAGGTCGCATCTGCCTTGCCAGTGGCCACCGCCTCGAACATGCGCAACGGGTTTTCCACCTCCACGACACGGGTGCCAGGGTGACGGGCCAGCAGCGCGTCCTTGAGCGGTGAGCCACGCAGGAGCGCCACCCGTTGTCCGGCCAGTGTCGTCTCGGACAGGGCCGTGCCGGTCCGGGTGACCACCACGCGCGGGCTGACCAGGTAAGGGCGTGTGTACAGCAGGCGCGAGGCCCGATCATCGCCATAGCCCAGCGCACCGATCACCTCGGCCTCGCCACGGGCCACCTGATCGACCATGGTTTGCACCGAGTCGCGTGCCTCGACCTCGAAGCGCAGGCCTGTACGACGACCGATGTGCGCCAGCAGGTCGACGGTCATGCCGTTCAGGCGTCGATCTTCGTCTTCCAGGGCCAGCGGCGGCAGCGTGGGGGTCATCAGGACCTTGACCGTCGGGTGCGCGGCGATCCAGCGGCGTTCCTGTTCGGTCAGCGTGGCCGCGTGCTGCTCGAGCAGGGTACGCGTGGTACCACTGGTCCAGCGTCGCAGGATGTTGAGGCGCTCGCTGTCGCCAATGGCCAGCAGCGCCTGGTCGAGCAGCCGAAGCAAGGTCGCCTCGCGGCGGTCCACGGCAAAGGCGAAGGACTCGCGGGGCGTCTGCACGAAGTGATCGATGCGCAATTGGCCCAGATAGTTCTTGGTGATCATGAAATCGCTGCTGATGACATCGCCCAGGTAGGCATCGGCCTGCCCGAACAGCACGGCCGACAGCCCGGCGAGGGTCGAGCTGACCGGCATCAAGCTCGCCTCGGGGTAGAGCGCACGCACCCGTTCCTGGGGCAGGTAGTGGTCGACCATTGCCAGGCGCAGCCCAGCGAGCGTGTGCCCTGTGCCCAGGGGGCGAGCGGGGGTGCTGACGATCACGGGCAGGTCATCGGCATAGGCCTGGCTCAGGGCCAGGTCGGCATCCGCGGCCTCGAAACCGTTGGAGCTGCCCAGCAGGTCGATCTGGCCGGCGTGCAAGGCCGCAAGCGCCTGTCGGCGGTCATCGAAGCGCCGCACCTGGATCGGGATGCCGAGCAGTTGGCTGACCAGGCCGGCGTAGTCGGCGCTGATGCCTTCGTAGTCGAGGGGGCTGACATTGATGTCGAAGGGCGGGTAGTCGGGTCTTGAGCTACCCAGGATCAAGGCTTTGCGCTGCGTCAGCCACTGCCGGTCGGCTTCGCGGATCGACAGCGGTTGGCTGACGCTGAGTGAACGTGACAGCAATTGACGTGGTTCGGATGCATGGGCCCCGGTGGCGTATCCGCCCATGAGCACGCACGTGATCAACAGGATCAGGGCGTTCAAGGCTCAGGCGACCTGGTTGCGCTTGGCCAGGTCGACCATTTCCACCAGCGATTCGGTCTTGAGCTTTTCCATGATGCGCCCGCGATAGGTGCTGATGGTCTTGGCACTCAGGTTCATGCTTTCGCCGATGCTCTTGTTGTTCTCACCGCGTGACAGGCGTCGCAGGACTTCCATCTCGCGGTTCGACAGGTAGCCCAGGCGCACGGTCTCGCTTTCCAGCGTGTGGCTGTTGACCGACAGTTGCGGGAAGGTCGAATAGCCCTTGACCATGGCCTTGAGCGCGAAGATCACCGAGTCGAGGTCCTCGTTCTTGTTGACGAACGCCGCGATGCCGGCATCCAGGCAGCGTCGCACGAACAGGTCGGCCGGTTGCCCGCTGAGCACCATGATGCGCGGCGGTGCGTCGAACAGTTTCAGGCGCTTGATCACCTCCATCCCATCCAGGCCTGGCATGCCGATGTCCAGGATCACCACGTCCGGGGCGAGACGCCGCGCCATCTGCACGGCGTCGGTGCCATTTTCCGCCTCGCCCACCACGATGAAGCGTTCACGCTCGAGCAGCATGCGCAAGGCCAGACGTACCGTAGGATGGTCGTCCACTATCAATACAGTTGTCATCAGAAACTCCTGCTAGAAATGGGTCCGATTTCCTACAGCCGTAGGAACCGTTCTGTCAGCAAAAGCCGACAGGGGCGGCACAATACGTGGAACATCAGGGGGTTCGTAATAGGCAGTATAGGGGTGTGGAAAAAAGCAGACAGAGTTGTTGAGAATTCCTACATCGCCTTTTGAATTGGGCGATGCGAGCGGGGCATTCAGGCCAAGGAGGCCTCGGACCGAAGGGTCAAGGTCTGTACAGATGCGCATGCCCGGCCCGGTACAGGGCCGACTCGGCAAACGGTGCATCCCCCAGCACATGCCCTACCAGAATCAAGGCCGTGCGCCGGAAGCCCTTGGCGTCCACCTGCGCCACGATATCTGTCAAGGTGCCGCGCACCCAGTCCTGGTCGGGCCAGGTGGCGCGGTGCACCACGGCCACCGGACAGTCGGCCCCGTACGCCGGCAGCAGCTCGTCGACGATGCGCGGCAGGTTGCGCACGCCTAGGTGAATGGCCAGGGTGCTGCGGTGCCGGGCCAGGTCGGCCAGGGCTTCGCCTTCAGGCATGGGCGACGTATCGCCGTAGCGGGTGAGGATGACCGTCTGGGCGATGTCCGGCAGGGTCAGCTCGCAGCCCAGCAACGCCGCGCTGGCGGCGGTGGCGGTCACGCCGGGGATGATCTGATAGTCGATGCCCAGGGCACGCAGGTGCCGGATCTGTTCGCCGATGGCACCGTACAGGCTGGGGTCGCCGCTGTGCACCCGCGCCACGTCCAGGCCTCGGGCATGGGCGTCGGCGATGGCGTCGATGATCTGCGTCAGGTGCAGCTCGGCGCTGTTGATCACCTGCGTGGCCCGGTGACCGTCGAGTACGCCAGGCGGCACCAGCGAGCCGGCGTAGATGATCACCGGGCACTGGCAAATGAGGCGCTGGCCCTTGACCGTGATCAGCTCGGGGTCGCCTGGGCCGGCGCCAATGAAATACACCGTCATGCGGGATCCTTGCGAAAAACGCCGATTATCCCGCAAAGATGGGGTGGCACGCCATGGCCAAGGTCGCCTGGGCACTGCTCACGCGTGGCACGATCAGCCGGGCACTGCCGCCGTGTTGGTTGGCCAGGGCCAGGGCCGCGCTTTCGGCGACGCCCCAGCAGCCGGTCGCACGCCAGGCAGCCGCTGAGCGATGCGTGAGCTGAGGTTCGAAGGCGTGCAGCGCGTGAGGCTCGAAGCAGCGCAAGGGCAGGGCAAGCCGTTCGGCGAGGGCGCGCAGTCCCGGCTCGTCGGCCTTGAGGGTGAGGCTGGCGAGCCCTGCCAGTCGTGCGACCGGCCAGCCCCGGGCCCGCAGGGTCTGCATCAGCAGCAGGGCCAGCTCATCGACCGAACAGCCCCGTCGGCAACCCAGGCCGACGAACAGCGCCGGGGCTGTTCGGTCGTGCGTCATCAGCGCTGACGACCGCGGTACAGCCAGGCGCTGAGCAGGCCGAGGGCTGCCCAGAACAGCGCGTTGGTGGCCCAGGAGGCCAGTTTGAACTGCTGCGCCAGCGCCTCGGGTGCCAGGCTTTCGTGCACGTCGGGCTGCGGGGCGCCGATGACGTGAGGCAGCACCAGCAGGGCAAGCGCGATGGGCTTGAACAGCCAGTGCCGCGTGAATGCCAGCAGTGCTAGGCCCACGGCGGTCGCGGCGGCGGTGCCGATCCACCAGGCCTGGCGCTGGGCCAGGTCTGCGGCAGCGGTGCCGGGCAGTTCGGGGGGCAGGCCCAGGGTGGGCGCCAGGCAGAACACCGCAAAGCCCGCCAGGCCCCAGGCCAGGCCGGTGCGGATCCGGGCTGGCTCGCGCAGGCTGTAGAGCCCTGCCAGCAGCAGCGCGAAGCCGACGGCGACCACCAGGTTGCCGCCAGTGGTCGCCAGCACACGCTGCCAGCCATCTTCGGGCGACCAGGCTTCGTCGTCGTGCGTGTGCGCCGCCACGGTGCCCTCGGCGGTGTGCACGTGGGGCTCGGCGTGCTCGTAGGTTTCTGCCTCGAGGATCAAGGGCGTGACCATCAGGCTTTGCAGCGCCGTCAGCAGCAGGGCGGCGAGCAGGCCGCTGAAGGCGGCAGTGCGGGCGATACGCGTGATCATGCGAAAGGCCTCAGTGGCAGGGGAAGGCCGCGCTATGGCGCGTATCGTGGGCGGCATTGTGGACCGCATCGATGTGCGAGAAGCCGGCGAACCAGACCAGCGCCAGGCCAAGCAGGCCGGCACCGGTGGCGATGACCAAACGCTGGGTGAGGCTGGCTGGCCGCACGAGGCTGGAAGGGGTGAGAGTCGAAGCCATGGACGCGTTCCTCTGCTACGGGTGAGGGCGAACAGGCACGCGCCATGGGCCCTTCGAGCCCGTCGGCCGGTGCGCGAGCGCCAAGCGGCGCCCGAGGTCAGGCTCGGGGCGAATCCGGGATCATGCGACAGCGCCCGCCCACCGCGGGGTGTTTTCAGGCGTGAGGCCGGTCTCCGGGCTGACGAGCGAGAGCAGGCTCTCCTGGCACGCATCGCCTTCCCAGGCCTGAAGGGCCCAGTGGCACATGACGCATGGCTCGCATACCGTTGCGGGGGCAGCACCGGCCTTGTCGTGGCCCCATGAAGAGCCCGCGACGCACCGGTTTCCCATTTCACCCCGAGTGGGGCACCTTACGCAGGCTCGTAGGAAAGCATGCGCGATCAGGAGCGTCAATGACCGCCTGAAGTGCCGACGCATCGACGTGGGGTGTCGGCGTTCGGCACGGTGGCGGTTGACCGCTTGCCAGGCACTGCGTAGCCTTGCCGGTTCGAGGTTCCTCGACTGCCACTTCAGCGTTGGCGTGCATCCGTCGCTCCGGGCCATTGGTCGTTCGACGCTGCACCCTTCGTCCGGCCGGATCGGGGCTAAGACGGGAACGCGGTCAAAGGCCGCGGCTGCCCCCGCAACTGTAGACACCCCAAGGACGACACGGCCACTGCGCGCGACGCGGGAAGGCGTCGTCCGGCCAGCTTCGGGCTGGCAGGGTGCAAGCCAGGAGACCTGCCTCGAGACGTTTGCGACTTCAACCGGGCGGGGTGTCCCGGTGGCGAGCCAGCCTGGCCAGAGGCCCGTGCTGTCGTCCCGCATGCCCGCCATCCTGCCAAGGGCATCGACATGAAAACACTGGCCAAGCTCCCCGTCACCATCGTCACCGGCTTTCTCGGCTCGGGCAAGACCACCTTGCTGCGGCACATGCTGGACAACGCCCAGGGCCGCCGCATCGCGGTCATCGTCAACGAGTTCGGCGAACTGGGCATCGACGGCGAGATCCTCAAGCAGTGCAGCATCGGCTGCACCGAAGAGGAAGCCCTGGGCCGGGTCTTCGAGCTGGCCAACGGCTGCCTGTGCTGCACGGTGCAGGAAGAGTTCTTCCCGGTGATGCGCGAACTGGTGGCCCGCCGTGGCGACCTGGACCACATCCTCATCGAAACCAGTGGCCTGGCGCTGCCCAAGCCGCTGGTGCAGGCCTTCCAGTGGCCGGAAATCCGCAACGCCTGCACGGTCGACGCCGTGATCACCGTGGTCGACAGCCCCGCCGTGGCCGCCGGCACCTTCGCCGCCTACCCCGATCAGGTGGATGCCCAGCGCAAGCTCGACCCGAACCTGGACCACGAGTCGCCGCTGCACGAACTGTTCGCCGATCAGCTGGCCAGCGCCGACCTGGTGGTGCTGAACAAGGCCGACCTGATCGCCGCCGACGACCTGGCCAAGGTCCGCGCCGAGGTGATGGAAGAACTGCCGCCTGCGGTGAAGGTGATCGAGGCCAGCAGCGGTCGCCTGCCGCTCGAGGTGCTGCTGGGCCTGGGCGCCGAGTCCGAGGTGCACATCGACGGGCGCCGCACCCACCACGACAGCCATCATGACGGCGAAGGCGAGGACGATCACGATCACGATGCGTTCGACTCGATTTCCATCGACCTGCCCGAAGCGGACGAGCACCGCCTGCTCGACGCACTCACCACCTTGGTGGTCGAGTTCGGCATCCTGCGCGCCAAAGGCTTCGCGGCCATTCCAGGCAAGCCGATGCGCCTGCTGATCCAGGGGGTCGGCACGCGGTTCGACAAGCACTTCGACCGCGCCTGGCGTGCCGACGAGCCGCGCCTCACGCGCCTGGTGCTGATCGGCCAGGACCTCGATGCGGCGCTGCTCGAAACGCGCCTGCGCCAGGCCCTGGGCGCCTGACCCATGCACCTGCTCAGGACCCAGCCCGGCGGCTTCGTGCCGGACGACAGCATCGCCGACCTCGGGCAAACGCCGGCCGAGCTGGTGATCCTGTGCAGCGGCGATTCGCACTTGGCGCTGTTGGCCGAGACCGCCGAACAACTGCCCGAGGATTTCCCGTCGCTGCGCCTGGCCAACCCCATGCAGGTGCAGAACCACGCCTCGGTCGACTTGTACATCGACCAGGTCCTGCGCCATGCCAAGGTGGTGCTGGTCTCGCTGCACGGTGGGGTCGGCTACTGGCGCTACGGTGTCGAACAGCTGGTCGAGCTGTCGCGTCGCGGCCTGACGCTCATTCTGGTGCCGGGCGACGATCGTCCCGACCCTGAGCTGACCGACCTGGGCACCGTGCGCGGCGCCGAGGCCGAGCGGTTGTGGCACTACCTGCGCCAGGGCGGTCGGCAGAATGCCTTGAACCTGTTCAAGTGCCTGGCCAGCACCTGGCTCGGGCGCGAGGACGCCTGGGCCGAACCCGAGACGCTGCCCCGTACCACGGTCTATCACCCTGCCCACGGCAGCACGCGCCTGGACACCTGGTTCGCCCAGTGGCAACCGGAATGGCCGGTGGCGCCGATCCTGTTCTACCGCTCGCACCTGCAGGCGGCCAATACCGCCTTCATCGACCGCTTCTGCGAGCGCCTCCAGGCCGCGGGCCTGAACCCGCTGCCGATCGCCGTGGCCAGCCTCAAGGAGCCGGCCTGCCTGACGCAGGTCGAAGCCTGGCTGGACGAGGCGGGCGCCGAGGTGGTGCTCAACACCACCGGCTTTGCGCTGTCCAGCCCGGAGCGACCGAGCCTGCGCCCGCTGCGCCGCGACGTCCCGGTGCTGCAGGCGATCTGCGCCCAGGACAACCAGCCGGCCTGGGAGGCCAGCGAGCAGGGCCTCGGCGCGCGGGACCTGGCCATGCACATCGCGCTGCCGGAACTGGACGGGCGCATCATCACCCGTCCGGTCAGCTTCAAGGACCTGGCCTGGCGCAGCGAGCGCAGTCAGTCGGACGTGGTCTGCTACCGCGCCCACCCCGAGCGCATGGATTTCGTCGCCGAACTGGCACGGCGCTGGGTCGAGCTGGCACGCCTGCCCAACGCACAGAAGCGCGTGGCGCTGATCCTGGCCAACTACCCGACCCGGGACGGGCGCATCGGCAACGGCGTCGGCCTCGATACCCCAGGGGCGGCGCTCAACATCCTTCGGGCGCTGCAGCAGCAGGGCTACCCGGTCGAGGGCCTGCCCGACAGTGGCACGGCGCTGGTCCAGGCCTTGCTCGGCGGCGTCACCAACGACCTCGAACACCTCGATCAGCGGCCCTGTGCCCAGAGCCTGGCCCTGGACGAGTACGCCCAGGCCTTCGCCGCGCTGCCCGAGGCCAACCAGCAGGCCGTGCTGGAGCACTGGGGGCCGCCCGAGCAGGACCCGATGTACCGCGACGGTCGGCTGATGGTCGCCGGCCTGCGCTGGGGCCTGACCTTCGTCGGCATCCAGCCGGCCCGTGGTTACCAGGTCGATCCCAGTGCGGTGTACCACGACCCGGACCTGGTGCCGCCCCATGGCTACCTGGCCTTTCATTTCTGGCTGCGTCATGCCTATGGCGCCGATGCGGTCATCCACGTCGGCAAGCACGGCAACCTGGAATGGCTGCCCGGCAAGGGCGTCGGTCTCTCGGCGCAGTGCTGGCCAGATGCGCTGCTCGGCCCGTTGCCGAACATCTACCCGTTCATCGTCAACGATCCCGGCGAGGGTGCCCAGGCCAAGCGCCGCACCCAGGCGGTGATCATCGACCACCTGATGCCACCGCTGACCCGTGCCGAGACCTACGGCCCGCTGCGCGAGCTGGAACAGCTGGCCGACGAATACTACGAGGCGCAACTGCTCGACCCGCGTCGCGCCCGCGAGCTGCAGCGCGACATCCTGGCGCTGGTAAAGGCCAACCACATCGACCGCGAATTGCAGATCGAAGGCGCGCTCGACGATGCCGACGTGTGGCTACCGCGCCTGGACACCTACCTGTGCGACCTCAAGGAGTCGCAGATCCGCGACGGGCTGCACGTGTTCGGCCAATCGCCTGAGGGGCGTCTGCGCCTGGACACGCTGCTGTCGCTGCTGAGGGTGGCGCGCGGCGATGGCAGGGGCGGCAACGCCAGCCTGTTGCGCGCGCTGGGTACCTGCCTGGCGCCGGGCTTCGATCCGCTGGACTGCGACCTCGGCCAACCCTGGGACGGTGTGCGCGACCCTTGGCTGCAGGCCCAGAGCGACGAACCCTGGCGCACCTGCGGCGACACCCGTGAGCGGCTCGAATGCCTGGCGTCGACCTTGATCGAGCAGACCCTGGCCGGCGGGCTCGACCTGCCGGCCACGTCGAACTGGCAACCCGTGCGCGACGTGCTCGACGCGCTGGCGAACGAAATCGCCCCGCGTCTCGATGCCTGCGGCGCGGCGGAGATGCAAGGCCTGCTGGCCGCCCTGGAGGGACGCTTCGTGCCGGCCGGCCCGAGTGGCGCCCCCAGTCGCGGGCGCCTGGACGTGCTGCCGACCGGTCGCAACTTCTACACGGTGGACGTGCGCAATCTGCCGACCACCACCGCCTGGCGGCTGGGGTTCGCCTCGGCCAACCTGATCCTCGAGCGGCACCTGCAGGACCACGGCGACCACCTGCGTCGCCTTGGGCTGTCGGTCTGGGGTACTGCGACCATGCGCACCGGCGGTGACGACATCGCCCAGGCCATGGCGTTGATGGGGGTCCGGCCGGTCTGGGCCAATGGCAGTCAGCGCGTCGACGATTTCGAGATCCTGCCGTTGAGCCTGCTCGACCGGCCACGGGTGGACGTCACCCTGCGCGTGTCGGGGTTCTTCCGCGATGCCTTCGGCGGCCTGATTCGCCTGTTCGATGCTGCCGTGCAAGCGGTGGCGGCGCTGGACGAACCGGATGACCTCAACCCGCTGGCGGCCAAGGTCCGTGCCGAACGCCAGGCGTTGCAGGCCACCGGGCTGGACACCGAACAGGCCACACGTCAGGCCGGCTGGCGGGTCTTCGGCGCCAAGCCCGGCGCCTACGGAGCCGGCGTGCAGAACGCGATCGACGGACGGCTGTGGAATGACCGCGCCGACCTGAGCGAGGTCTACCTCAACCATGGCAGCTATGCCTACGGTGCCCACGATGAGGGCACGCCTGCACGCGCTTCCTTTACCCAACGCCTGGGCCAGTTGCAGGCCGTGGTGCAGAACCAGGACAACCACGAGCACGACCTGCTCGATTCCAACGACTATTACCAGTTCCAGGGCGGCATGCTGGCAGCGGCGCAGACCCTGGGCGAAGGCGCGGTCAGCGCCTACCACGGCGACCACAGCCAGGCCGACCGCCCACGCATACGCACGTTGAAGGAAGAGCTCAATCGGGTGATCCGTGCCCGTGCACTCAATCCCAAGTGGATCGCTGGCACCAAGCGACACGGCTACAAAGGCGCCTTCGAGATGGCGGCCACGGTCGACAACCTGTTCGCCTTCGATGCCACCACCGGGTTGATCGACGATCACCACTACCAGGGGGTGGCCGATGCCTACGTGCTCGACCCCGCGACCCGTGAGTTCCTGCGCGAACACAACCCGCAGGCGCTGCACGACATGACCGAGCGGCTGATCGAAGCGCAGCAGCGCGGCCTCTGGGCTTCGCCAGGCGCGTACCGCGAAGCGCTGGAAGAGCAGTTGATCGCCGGTGAAGAAGAGAGCTGAGATGACCGAACCCGTGCAGTTTCCATTGGCGGCAGTGGTCGGCGCGCAGGCGCTGAAGCTGGCGCTGTGCCTGACCGCCATCGACCCGAAGATCGGCGGTGTGCTGATCGAGGGGCCGCGTGGCATGGCCAAGAGTACCTTGGCCCGTGGCCTGGCCGATTTGCTCGGTGACGGCCCCTTCGTGACCCTGCCGCTGGGCGCCAGCGAAGACCGGCTGGTCGGCACGCTCGACCTGGATGCGGCGCTGGGTGAGGGCAAGGTCCGTTTCTCCCCTGGTGTGCTGGCCCAGGCCGATGGCGGGGTGCTCTACGTGGACGAGGTCAACCTGCTGCCCGACGGCCTGGTCGACCTGCTGCTGGACGTCGCCGCCAGTGGCACCAACCGGGTAGAGCGCGATGGTCTGTCCCATCGCCATTCGGCGCGTTTCGTGCTGATCGGCACCATGAACCCGGAAGAAGGGGAGCTGCGCCCGCAGTTGCTCGACCGCTTCGGGCTGAACGTTGTCCTGGATGCCCAGCCGCAGCCAGAAGCGCGTCAGCAGATCATCCGTCGGCGCCTGGCCTTCGACAGCGACCCCCAGGGTTTTCTTGCCGAATGGGCCGCTGCCCAGGCTGAGCTGCGCGCCCGCTGCCAGGTGGCACGACTGCGGCTCGACGCCATCGCGTTGGACGACGCTGCGCTCGCCGACATCACCGAACGCTGCTTCGCGGCCGGTGTGGATGGCCTGCGTGGCGACCTGGTCTGGCTGCGTGCCGCGCGCGCGCATGCCGCCTGGCGCAACGCAGCACGTATCGAGGAGGAGGACATCGAGGCTGTGGCGGACTTCGCCTTGCGTCATCGCCGCCGGGTCGCCTCGCCACCCGCGCCCGACGCGGCCTCGTCGCCGCCTCCGCAGAACGAGGCCGGACACGATTCGCGCGAGCCGGAAAGCAAGCCTTCACCGGGGCAGGGCACCTGGGGCGCATTGCCGCCTCGACCTGTGGCCAGCGGCCCGCGGCGCGAGGTGCCGACCTGGGCAAAAAAGCCCTGAGCGTCCGCGTCCGGACTGATCGGCCGGACGCGCACCAGGGCGCAGGCACGCTACAGGGCGCACCCCGTGGGCGGGCGCGGCAGGCCAGCGAAGGGCAGGTGGCCTGGGCCGCGACCCTGAGCCAGGGCAGGCCGCGTGTCCGCGAAGACCTGCGCTGGCAGCAACGGCAGGCGCGACCGGTCGAACTCTGGGTGGTGATCGTCGACAGCTCGGCCTCGACGCGTCGGCATGGCGCGCTCGCCCAGGCCAAGGGGTTGCTGGCCGAGTGTTTCGACCACGCGTACCGGCAACGCGCGCGCGTGGCGTTGTTGACCGCTAGCGGTGATGCACCCCGTTGGCAATGCCACGGCCTGAAAGCCTCACACGCGCTGCAAGGCTGGCTGGACGAGCTGGGCGCCGGAGGTGGCACGCCCTTGCTGGCCGCACTGGCGCAGGCGCGGGATTGGCTGCTGGCCCGCCAGAAGCGCCTGCCTGAGGAGCGTCAACGCTGCCTGGTGATCACCGATGGTCGTCTACCGCAATGGGCGCCCTTACAGCCGCTGCCCTGCGCCAGCCTGGTGGTGGACATGGAGCGCTCGCCGGTTCGTGTAGGGCGCGCTCGCCTGCTGGCCGAGCAGCTGGAGGCCGAATACCGGCCCCTGGACGCCTTCGCAGCACACTGACGCCGGCTGGATTCCCAGCTCCGGCCACGATGGCGCAGTGGCCTTACTTCGGCATCACCCACGGCTGCAGCGCGTAGCCTTGCTCGCGCAACTCGCTTCTGACCTGTTCGATCAGCCCCAGCCACTGCTGGGCGTCGGTGTACACGCGCGAGGGGACCTGCTTGCTGCCGATGCGGGTGTTGGTCCGGTCGATCACGGCAAGGCTCAGTTCACCGGTCCCGTTAGGCGCATCCCAGGCAACGCACTGGAAGGGTTCGAAGGCATGGTCGGCGATCAGCAACGCATCGTTGACACGGAGCGGGGGGTTCATGGTTTGGCTCTCTATGGTCCTGAACAGCGGAAAAGGTCGACGAAAACCACGGGGTGTGTCGTCGTCGGGTTCTGGGTAGTGATGCACGCACGGCACTACCAAGTCACACGGCCGACGAAAAAATTTCAACATCACCGCGTGCTTTCAAAGTTCCTCAGGATCATGCGAGGCCGACGAACGGTATTCTTTTTTTGACGTTTCATTGCTACTTTTCATTCAGGCGCTGCAACCTACTGTTTAAGAAAGAAAAACCACTCTTTGGCGCCAAGGAAACGTCCATGTCCGACGCTGTAGCCCATCGTCATCTATTGATCATCGACCCCTGCGACGCGTGTCATGCGCTTCTGCCCAGCCTGCGCAGTGCCGGGTGGGAGGTCGATATCAGCGATTTCTCCAGCGCCAGCAGCTTCACGGCAGGCGTTGGCGTGTTACGTCTGCGTGCCGAGCACCTGCAGGAGCCAGACGCCGTCAAGGCACTGATCAAGCACAGCACAGTCGAGTGGATTGCCGTGCTTAGCGCCGAGGAGCTGCGCCTGCAGAACGTCGGTGATTTCGTGTGCGAGTGGTTCTTCGACTTTCACACGGTGCCTTTCGACCCTGCGCGTGTGCAGGCCACACTGACCCGTGCCCATGGCAGTTCACGCTCGCGCGGCAAGGGGGCGGTCAAGGCCGATGAGCCTTCGCACGAGCTGCTGGGCGACAGCCGGGCGATGCGGGAGCTGCGCAAAGGGTTGATCAAGCTGGCACCCGCAGTGTTCCCGGTACTCATCCAGGGCGAGCCTGGCACGGGCAAAGAGCTGGTCGCACGCACACTGCATCGCCTCTCGCCACGCCGTGACCGTCCTTTCCTGACGCTGCATTGCAGTCGATTGTCGGCGCAGGCCTCCGAGTATGCACCGCCTGCCGCCTCGAGCGAGGTGGGGGAGGTGCCGCCACCGTCGTTGCCTTCGCTGGTTCAGGCGGCGCCAGGCGGCACGCTGTTCTTCGACGAGGTCGCCGACCTTTCGCCTGCGGCGCAAGCCGCGCTGGTGTCAGTGATCGATGCCCAGGGTGCTCGTCAGGTCGAGGGCAAGCCCACCGCACACGCCGAGCCACGTATCCTGGCCGCCACCCGGATCGATCTGGAGGCCGCCGTGCAGGCGGGGCGCTTCAACGAAGCGCTGTACCGCCATCTCGCTGGCACGCGCGTTGTCACCACCGCGCTGCGCGAGCGCCACGCCGACCTGCCGATCCTGGCGGAGCATTTCGCCCGTTTCTACGGGCTTGAAACCGGCCGTACACCGCGCGCCTTCAGCGAGGCCGCCCTGTCCGCCATGGGGCGCCACGACTGGCCTGGCAACGTCCGGGAGTTGGCCAACCGCATACGGCGCGGCCTGGTGCTCGCCGCAGGCCGACAGGTGGAAGCCCGGGACCTGGGCCTTCGCACGCTGGACGGCGAGGAAGCACCCCTCGCCACGCTGGAGGACTACAAGCACCGTGCCGAGCGCCAGGCGCTCAGCGACGTGTTGCATCGGCACGGTGACAACATGACCCTGGCTGCCAAGGTGTTGGGGGTATCGCGTCCCACGTTCTATCGCCTGTTGCACAAGCACCAGATCCGTTAGACAGGCCCGCGCCCTTACGCAGGCGGGTGCTCCTCGTCGCTGTACGGGTCGTCGTCCCCCGGCAGGGCCGTGATCACGCTGAAGTCACTGATTTCCACCGCGCCTGTGCCATAGCCGAGCAAGTGAAAGGAAAAGGCCTTGCGCGCCGTCGGGTTGTCGAAGTCGAACTCCATGACCAACGGCTGCTCGGCGCTCACGGTCATCGCTTCAGGCAGACCCAGCGCCACGTCCTGCTCGAATTCCTTGGCCTTGAGCAGGATCTGCGCCGGCGTGTCCGAGGCCAGCGAGCGGATCTTCAGGCGCACGCGGGTGCGCGAACCCTCTGGCATTTCCAGGTATTGGGCGCCGATCAGGTTGTCGACCCAGTCATCGCGCACGCTTGGATTCAAGGACACAGGCGCCGCGCTGCCGAATTGGTAGCGCACGTTCAAGGGTGTACTCATCAACGAGCGATCCAAGGTCCCTGCCATGGCCGTGACCTGTTGCGCGCTGCTGCGATCACCCTGGCCCAGGTAGCGCGCTGCGCTGGCGATGAAGCCTTCGCTGGCATAGCGGCGACAACGCTGCTGGAAGTCGCATTCGGTCAACGTGCCATGGCCGTCGTGGTGGCGCAATCGACCATTGGTGAACGAGAGCATGGGACGGCCGTTGGCGTAGTCGCGCAGCAACGAGCGCCCATTGAGTTCGGCCGGGACGGGCAGCGCGAAGTAGTCCAGCAGCGAGGCCGTCAGGTCGACATGGCCATAAGTGCCTGACTTGAGGTGGGGCAGCGCAGCCTGGTCCGGCGCCAGCATGAGGTTGAATCCCCAGGCCGATGCCAGGCGTACGCCGTCGATACCGTGGGATTCGTCCGAGGTCACGATCACCAGCGTGTCCTTGAGCACGCCCTGGCGCTCCAAGGTCTCGAGAAAGTCGCCAAGGGCGTCATCCAGGTAGGCGACCGCTGCCTGCTTGGCGCTGGGGTAGCGCGCCAGGTAGGCCTCGGGTGCCGAGTAGGGCTGGTGCGTCCCGACCGTCAGCAGCGTCAGCATCCACGGTTCGCGTTGCTGACGCAGCTGGTCGACATAGTGCGCGGCACCTTCGAAGAAGGCCTTGTCGTCCTTGCCCCAGGGGAAGGTGAGGTAGTTGTCGTTGGCGAACCATTCCATGCCATGCACGGCCTTGAAGCCGATGTGCGGCATGATGCGGTCCTTGGCCATGAAGCGCAGGCCGGCGCCTTGCAGATAATGGGTGGTGAAGCCGTGTTGACGCAGCTGGGCCGGGAGGCAGGCCTGGTTGCGCGTCTGCTGGTTGAGCAGCTCGACGCCCTTGGGCGTGCCATTGTCGAACTTGTCGTAGTCGCCGCACAGCATCGCGTAGAGGCCGCGGATGGTCTGGTGGGTGTGCAGCACGTAGTCCGGGGTGTTCATGCCGCGCTCGGCCCAGCGGCTGAGCCGCGGCATGAGGTCCTCGTCGTACGGGCTGTCCAGGGCCTGCCGATTGGCGCGGACATAGGCCCCGGGGATGCCTTCCAGGGTGACGATCAGCAGGTTGCGTGCCTGGCCGGGGCCGTTCAGCAGGCGCTGGCCGTCGAGGTCGACGCCCACCAGCCCGGTCATCGACGGTGGGGCCGCCTGTGGTTCGAGTCCGGTCCACCGTTCGACGCGCTGCTGCAACGCACCGGTGCCGGCTGCCAGCAGCTGGTGCGGCAGGTTGAACTGGCGCCAGGGGTCGGCCTCGGAGGGCACCAGGTGTTGCCCCGCCCAATGGGCGACCAGCAACAGCGCCGGTACGCTCCAGGCGCGGCGCGGCAGGCGTACCGGTGCCTGGCGGCGGCTCAGGCGGCAGGTCAGCAGCCACAGCACGATACCGAAGGCCAGGGCCCACGGCAGCGCTGGATGCGCCAGCCCACCGCCCGTGGAATTCGCCACGAACTGCGTATCGAACACATAGGCCAGGTCGCTGCTGGCAGGCAGCCGCCCCACGGCACTGACCAGCTCGACAGCCGCCACGTTCAGGAGGGCCCAGACCACCAGCGCGCCCAGTGCCAGCCAAGGCCGCTGGCGCTGCAGCAGCAGGATCAGCGCGCTGCCGATGGCCAGGTCCGACACGTAGCCGAAGGGATCGGACCACCCCAGCAGGCTGCGCGCCACCAGCGGGATCACGATCACCACCAGGGCAAGCGCGATCAATCGGGCGGCGGGATGGCGCAAAGGGTCGAACCAGTGCTTCACAAAAATGTCCTTATTGTCATCAAACGGTCACGGATATGCGATCAATGATAACAGGCCTGCCCTGTAAGCCCGGCCGACGACAAGCCTGGTAACGAATGCGCGGCGCGTTGGCGTCCGAACGCGCCGATGGTGCGTGCGCGGAGGCTGTGTTCACCGTTCGTGAGACGTCTGTGGTCTGTCCACGTGGCAGAGCACCCATGGCGCAACTATGTTCAGTCGTCCAGGTACGCTATCCTGCTGACAGGCTGCATGCCATGAGCCTCCGTGCCGTGTCGATCCGGATTCACTGGCTTTCGCTTTTCCCATCCATTGCGCACGAGATCGCCCATGACCCTGCAGCAACGCCACAATGTCCACCTCTTCGGGAATGGCCCGACGACGATGATCTTTTCGCACGGTTTCGGCTGCGACCAGACCATGTGGCGTTACATGGTCGAGCCGTTCATGGACCGTTTCACGGTGGTCCTGCACGACCTGATCGGTTCGGGGCGATCCGACTTGAACGCCTACGATCCGGCTCGCTACGAGACCTTGGCAGGCTATGCCGATGACCTGTCGCAGCTCATCGATGCCTATGGCAAGGGTCCGGTGGTGCTGGTCGGGCATTCGGTCAGTGCCATGATCGGCGTGCTGAGCGACCTGGCGGCGCCGGGTCGGGTGGCGGCACACGTCATGGTCGGGCCATCGCCTTGCTACATCGATGGTGAAGGGTACGTGGGTGGGTTCTCGCAGGATGACATCCATGCCCTGCTCGATACCCTGGACAGCAACTACCTGGGCTGGGCCAGCAGCATGGCCCCGGCGATCATGGGCGCACCGGGCCAACCGGCCCTGGCCGAGGAGCTGACCCAGAGCTTCTGCAGCACCCGACCGGACATCGCCAAGCAGTTTGCCCATGTCACCTTCCTGTCCGACAACCGTGAAGAGGTCGCGCGCCTGACCACCCCCACCTTGATCCTGCAGGCCAGTGATGACCTGATCGCGCCGATTCAGGTGGGCGAATACCTCAACCGCACCATCGTCGGGAGTACGCTGTGCGTGGTCGACAACATCGGCCATTGCCCGCACATGAGTGCGCCCAGCGCCTGTGTCGCGGCGATGGAGGACTTCCTCGCCCGGCTCGGTAGTCGTGATGACGGTTGACGCCTCCCTGTTGCCCGCCTCGCGGACGCTGTTCGACCAGGCCCCCTGTGGCCTGTTGACCACCCACGAGAACGGCACGCTGCTCCAGGTCAACCGCACGTTTGCCGAGTGGTTGGGCCATACCTGCGAAACCCTCTGCGGCCAGCGCTTCCAGGACCTGCTGACCATGGGGGGACGGATTTTCTACCAGACCCACTGGGCGCCGCTGATGCACATGCAAGGTTCGGTCGGCGAGGTCAAGCTGCAGCTGCTGCACCGCGATGGCAGCGCCGTCACCATGTTGCTCAACGGGGTGCGGCAGGTGCACGAGGGCGTGGCCTATTACCAGTTGGCGGTGTTCACCACCACCGAGCGCGATCGTTACGAGCGCGAGCTGCTCCATGCCCGCAACCTGGCGGAAAACCTGCTGCGGGAAAAGACCTTGGCCCAGGCCAGCCTGCACGAAGCGCAGGCCCAGTTGAACGAGGCGTTCCAGAGTGCCCAGCGCCGCGCCACCTACGCCGAGCAGATGGTCGGCATCGTCAGCCATGACCTGAGAACGCCCCTGGCCGCGATTCAGATGGCGTCCGAAATGCTCGTCCGCGCCGAACGTTCCCCCCGCGAGGCGCGCATGCTGGCGCACATCGGCCAGTCGGCGAGCCGCGCCGAGCGCATGATCGCCGACCTGCTGGACTTCACCCTGGAACGCATCGGCCATGGCATTGCCATTTCACCGGCCCCGCTCGACCTGCACGAGGTGGTCCGCCAGAGCCTGGACGAGCTGCGCGTGGCGTTTCCGGGGGTCATGCTGCTGCATCAAGCCATCGCCCACGGGCGCGCGTCCATGGACGCGGATCGGGTACAGCAGCTGATCGGCAATCTGGTGGGCAATGCGGTCGCCTATGGCGATCCTGCCCAGCCGATCCATGTGATCTCCGATTTTTCCGAAGCACGTCCTCAGGTCACCGTCCTCAACTACGGGCAGCCGATTCCCCAGGCCACGCTGGACGTGCTGTTCGAGCCCATGGTGCGCGGCAGCGAGCAGAGCGTGGGGCGCAGCGTGGGCCTGGGCCTGTTCATCGTCAAGGCCATCGCCGAGGCCCACGGCGGCAATGTCAGCGTCAGCTCCGATGCGACCGAGGGCACGCGTTTCACCGTGTGCCTGGCACAGGTCGAGGACGGTCGGCAGACGGCCCCTCTGCCTCTGACCGACTCCCAGGCGGGCTGAACCCGACCTGCGTCCCCAAGGCTTCAAGGCATCGACCGCCTCGGCACCCGGGTCAGGAGGCCGTGGGCTCCGAGCCCGCCAGCAGACGCTCCACCGCCTCGAAGGCCGCGGCCCGTCGCTGCGCCCAAGTACCCTCGAGCACCTGCACCGACTGCCGGTGGGCCAGCAGCCATTGGCGACTCTGCTCGAAGAAGACAAGCCGTTGCGCCAGTTCAGGCTGACAGCGTTGACCGTCGCCGACCCAGTCCACGCCGCGTGGGTCGAGCAGCAGGTGCAGGTCGTAGTGGCGCGCCAGCAAGGCCTGCTCCAGCCAGGCCGGGCAGTCGTCGAACAGCGTCTGGCTCCAGAGCAGGTTGCTCAGCAGGTGCGTGTCGAGGATCAGCAGGGCAGGCGCCTGCTGACGGGCTTCGTCTTCCCAGGCCAGTTGCCCACGGGCGATGTCCGGGATGTCGGCCAGGCAGGTGTCGCGCTGGTGGTGATCGATGAAATGACGCACGTACTCGCCGACCAGGCGGCCGCCGAAATGCGCCTGCAGTTCGCCACCCAGCCAGCTCTTGCCGCTCGATTCGGGGCCGCACAGCACCAGGACCTTCATGCGCAGGCCACGCTCGCTGCGCGCCGCCACTCGATCCAGCCGCGCACCGCCAGCCAGGTGAACAGGGCATACAGTGCCGCAGTCAGGTAGAGCCCCTTGTACAGGAACAGGCCGACGAAGACCGTATCCAGCAGCGCCCACAGCGGCCAGCATTGCAAGCGCTTCTGCGCCATCCAGACCTGCGCCACCAGGCTGAAGCCTGTCAGGGCGGCATCCAGCCAGGGTTGCGCGGCATCGGTCCAATGGGCCATCACCGAGCCAAGCGCCAGACTGATCGACATGCCCGCGGCCAAGCTCAAGCCCAGGGCAGGCATGGACAGGCGGCTGACCTGACGGGCACGTTCGACATGCCCAGGGCGGGTCCACTGCCACCAGCCGTACAGCTGCAGCACGGCGTAGACCAGCTGCAGCAGCATGTCGGAGTACAGCCGCACGTCATAGAAGATCCAGCTGTAGACCAGCACCATGACCAGGCCGATCGGCCAGCACCATGGGTTCTGCTTGACGGTCAGCCATACGGCGAGTACGCCGAGTACGGCGGCGAACAGTTCGAGGCCGGACATGGATGATCCTCGGTCAGTGAAGAGGGGCGCGATTGTACGCCAAGTCCTTCAGACACAGGGTATTGCCGTGCGTGTCAAATTCCCGGCATGCGGCAAGACCCTCTGCTAACATGCTGTTCGGATTCAGATGAAACTTTCGCCACTGCTGAACTTTTCGACTGGCTTTACTCCAATCTTCGCTGTAAAACGGCGCGCCGCTCGCGGTAGACACACCACTCAACGTACAGCGGGCCTGGCATGCACCAGCGCCCCGTGGGGGAACGATGGATTTTTGGAGCGCCTTGCAGGCAATCATTCTGGGTATCGTCGAAGGGCTCACCGAGTTCCTGCCCATTTCCAGCACCGGACACCAGATCATCGTCGCCGACCTGATCGACTTCGGCGGCGAGCGGGCCATGGCCTTCAACATCATCATCCAGCTCGGGGCGATCCTGGCCGTGGTCTGGGCGTTTCGCCGCAAGATCCTCGACATCGTCGTCGGCCTGCCGAGCCAGCCCCAGGCGCGTCGCTTCACCGGCAACCTGCTGTTGGCCTTCCTGCCGGCGGTGGTGCTCGGCGTGCTGTTCGCCGACCTGATCCACGAATACCTGTTCAATCCCCTCACCGTGGCGGCTGCACTGGTGATCGGCGGGCTGATCATGCTCTGGGCCGAGCGACGTGAGCATCAGGTAACGGTCGAGCACGTCGACCAGATGAGCTGGCACCAGGCGCTGAAGATCGGCCTGGTGCAATGCGTGGCGATGATTCCTGGCACCTCGCGCTCCGGCTCGACCATCATCGGCGGGCTGCTGTTCGGCTTGTCGCGCACGGCGGCCACCGAGTTCTCGTTCTTCCTGGCCATGCCGACCATGGTTGGCGCGGCGGTGTACTCAGGCTACAAGTACCGTGACCTGTTCCAGCCCGCCGACCTGCCGGTGTTCGCCCTGGGCTTCGTGGTGTCCTTCCTGTTCGCCATGATCGCGGTGCGAGGGCTGCTCAAATTCATCGCCCACCACAGCTACGCGGTGTTCGCCTGGTACCGCATCGGTTTCGGCCTGTTGATCTTGGCGACCTGGCTGTTCGGCTGGATCGACTGGACCACGGCGCAGGGCTGACATGCGACGTGAACCCGCTGCGCAGGCGGCGCCCCGGGGGAGGGCGGTCGAGGGTCGTCGGCGCGGACCCAAGATAGCGCTCCTGCTGGCGCTGTGCGCACTCCCCGCGCTGGGCATGGTACAGGCGGTCCTGACCGGGGCCAGCCCGCTGTGGCTAGCGCTCTATCCGCTGGCCAGCCTGATCGCTTTCGGCCTGTACTGGCACGACAAGCGCCGCGCCCGGACTCAGGGTTGGCGCGTTCCGGAAAAATACCTGCACCTGAGCGAACTGCTCGGTGGTTGGCCTGGCGCGTTGGTCGCCCAGCAGGTGTGTCGGCACAAGACCCGCAAGGTGCCGTTCCAGGCGGTCTTCTGGGCGATCGTGCTGCTGCACCAAATCATCTGGTGCGATCGCGTGATCTTCGCCGGGCAGGGCCTGGCCCATCTGCTTGGCCCATGACTGAGATCACGACTGACCGTTGGCGCTGACCTGCGCCTCCGCGCTGCTCACTGTCTGAAAAACGCAAGGTATCCCCGTTGACACGCGTCCTCGGCTGAGCGACCGTGCGCGCCCCGTTTCGTACAGCCATGGCTTCGACGTTCACGTCGATGGCATTCCTGTCGGCATGGCGGTGTCCTAGCCAGACAGGCTTGCCAGACGGCAGGGACTGTGTGGGTGGCAGGTCGCAGTCCGGGACCTGCCTGGATCGAACACCCGGCCAACGACCGAGCGCCCGCACGGCCACCTTGCAAGCGTTTCCTCAGAACCCCCCAGCCTGGATGTGTGGATTGCCCAGATACAAGAAAAAGCGACTCTCGAGCTTCATCAGGAAGTGGTTCGTCTACATCACTGTGGTCAGCCTGACCGGCGGCTCCAACCGCATCGTCGAGCACCTGTCGAACGGCAAGCTCTGGCAATGGGTGAACTGGCCGGCGATCAAGCGGGTGCTGGTGCATCTTCTCAATCCCTGAGCGCGCGCACCTTGGGGAGACCGGCTGTTGCGCATCTTTGGGCGTGGGCTCGTCCGCGATAGCGTCCGGTCCATCGTCGCCTGCATCGCGGGCAAGCCCCGCTTTCATAGAACATAAAATATCTTTTTGATTTTAAAAGGAATAATTTCAGGATTTTGTGGGCCCTGCGGGCCCAATCGTGGCACAGGGGCCCACAGGTGACCGCGATAGCCTGCACCGCCGCGGTGTAGCTACGGGTGTAGGAGCGGCCCCAGTGCCGCGATGGGCCGCAAAGCGGCCCTAAAATCGATTAGCAATGAAGCTTCGGATCCTGCCAGCTATCGCCATGTTCTCTGCGCGACAGCGCGGCGGGTGGACTCCCACAAGGGGATGTGTCGGTCTGCCAGATCAGTGATGCAGCCCAGACACCCCTGACCACGCCGCGATGACACCGACCGCTACGGGCCTGTGGGAGCGGGCTTGCCCGCGATAGCGTCCGGTCCGTCGCCGCCTGCATCACGGGCAAGCCCACTCCCACCAAGGAGTGAGCCCTCACGCCCCCCTCAAAGTCGGAAGCGGCGCACCAGCTCGTTGAAGGACACCGCCAGGCGCGAGAGGTCCTGCGCCGAAGCGCTGGTCTGTTGCGCGCCCGTCGCGGTCTGGGTCGACAGGTCCTGGATGTTGAGCAGGTTGCGGTCCACTTCGCGGGCCACGTTGGCCTGCTCTTCGCACGCACTGGCGATCACCAGGTTACGATCGTTGATCTGGCCGATGCCGACCGCGATCTGCTCCAGCGCATCGCCCGTGGCACGGGCCAGGGTCTGGGTGGTGGCCACCAGGGTCTGGCTCTTGCCCATGGCCACCACGGCCTGCTCGGAGCTGGCCTGGACCGCGTTGATCATGCTTTCGATCTCACCAGTCGAGGCCTGGGTACGTGCCGCCAGGGCGCGCACTTCATCGGCCACCACTGCGAAGCCACGACCTTGCTCCCCCGCACGGGCCGCTTCGATGGCGGCGTTGAGCGCCAGCAGGTTGGTCTGTTCGGCGATGCCGCGGATCACGTCCAGCACCTTGCCGATGTCGCGCAATTGCGTGGCCAACTGCTCGACGATGGTGGTGGAGGTGCCGATCTCGCGGGTGGCGTCATCCACCGCCGACACCGCATGGCGTGCCTGGCCCAGGCCTTCGCCGGCTTGGGTGCTGGCACCGCGCGAGGCTTCGGAGGTGGACATGGCGTTGCGGGCCACTTCCTCGACCGCCGAGGTCATCTCGGTCACTGCCGTGGCCGCCTGCTGGATCTCGTCGTTCTGGCGCAGCAAGCCGCGGCTGCTGTCCTCGGTCACCGCGTTGAGCTCTTCGGCCGCCGAAGCCAGTTGATTGGACGCGTCGGCGATCTGCTGGATGGTGGTCTTCAGGCTCTGCTGCATGTCGCCCAGCGCGTTGAGCAGTTGGCCGGTCTCATCGGCGGCTTCGCTGCGCACCTGTTGCGTCAGGTCACCGCGGGCGATGGCCTGGGCACTGACCACGGCCTGGGCGATGGGACGGCTGATCAGGCGGCTGATGAACATACCCAGCAGCAGTGCAGCGATGAAGGCCAGGGCGACGCCGGTGTACAGCACGATGGTCGCCGAGCGCTCGGTGGCGCTGGCCTGCTGTGCGCCCTCGACGATCTGCCGGTTGTTCGACTCGACCATCACGGTGAGCTCATCGAGGATGGTCCGGTAGTTCTGTTGCAGGTCGGTGCTGATGATGTTTCGGGCGGCGTCGACATCGCCTGCCTGCAACGCCGCGAGCACGCGCTGGATCTGTGCCTGGTAGGCAGGCCAGTCACGCTCCATGCGATCACCGGCCGCACGCTCATCGTCCGCCAGGGGCGTCGCGCGGTACACGGCGAATGCCTTTTCACTGTCGGCCCGATTGTTTTCCAGGCTCTGACGAATCTGGTCGCGGCTGGCCTGCGGCGCGTTGGACGCCGTGGCGCCGATCAGTGCATACAGATCCCTCTGCTGCGCGATGGCCTTGCTCTTGGCTTCGGCGGTCTTGGCTACCGACACCAGGTTGTTGGCAAAGACCGACCGCAGGCTGTCCGACAGTTGAGAAATGCCCCGACTGCCCAGCACGCCCACCCCGAGGGTGATGAGTGCGCAAAGGCCAAAGGCAGCGATCAGTTTGGTGGAGAGTTTTGCATCACGTAGCCAGTGCATGGAAGCATCCAGGAGAAGAGGGACCGATCAGGAAGGGAGCACGCAACGCATGAAATGCATGGGTACTTGTCCCGTTATCGGTCGCCCACCTCGGCGCTTGAGCACCCTGAGTGACTATTTTGCAGGGATGACGAATCGTTCATCGCGCCGAGGCGACACGCCAGCCTCGACCGCTCCGTCAGCGCGTCATGCCTGCGGGCGTGAACGCTCGGCCGTCGAACGCGAAGGCTCGACCCGGCCTGGCCACATCGCCCGCATCACCCCGTCACGCCGCACCAGTGCGTGCATCAGCGCGGCGCCCACGTGCACCAGGATCGTGGCGAACAGCAGGTAGCCGGCCCAGCCATGGGCCAGGCGCAACACGGCATACAGCCGCAGGTCGTGCGGGGCGATCGCCGGCAGCCCCAAGGGTCGTGGGTAGTCGCCTGCCGACAGCATCGCCCAGCCCAGCAGCGGCATGCCCAGCATCAACCCGTACAGGGCCAGGTGCGAGGCTCCGGCTGCCCAGCGCTGCAGCGGCGGCAGGTCGTGCGGCAAGGGTGGGTGCGGCAGGCTCAGGCGCAGCACGATGCGCAGGATCACCAGCACCAGCAGCGCCAGCCCGGTGGCCTTGTGCAGCGTGACCAGGGTCGGGTGCCAGGGCGACAGGTTGCCGACCATGTTCACGCCGATGAACAGCATCGCCAGGATCAGCCCCGCCATCAGCCAGTGCAGCGCTCGGCTCAGCGGATGAAAGGTGGTGGGGGTCATGGGTGTGCTCCTGTCTCGAGGCGTTCGCGGCTGCGACGGTTGAAGGATTCGGCATAGGCGGCCGAGCGGGCTGCGAGAATCGGGTCGTCGGACGGTGCGATGCCGGTCGGCAGGATCAATGGGTCGAAGTTGAGGTCGCGGCAGGCGCCTTGTTCGGCTGCCTCGACCCGGTCGATGACCACGGTGCCGGCCTCCACCGTGCGCCGCTGCGCCGGCCAGGCCTGGGCCGGGTCGTCGATGGCATCGCCGGGCTCGGCCAAGGTCAGGCGCAACGTCCAGCGCAAGGGGCCCTGCTTCACGCGGGCCTGAAGGTCATGTTGCAGGTAGTCCGGATCGGCGATGCCCGTGGGCAGGGCCTGAAACGGCGTGTGCGGCTCGAGGCGCCAGCGTACCGGCTGCACCGCGCCCTGATCGTTGATCAGGCGAAACGCATTGATGCTGTTGTAGGCGGTGCTGGCGAAGCTGTCGCTGGGTCGGTACTGGGCTGCCCATTGGCGAAACGCGGCGCCTTCCGGGTGCGCCTCGGCGAAGGCCTTCTGCCGCGCCGGGTCGGGTTTGCCGGTCTTGGGGTCCGGGGTGCTCGCCAGCACCTGGTCGTAGAAGCCTTCCACGCTGTTGACGGCCAGCACCGGCGGGTTGTTCATGCCCGTGCGCCAGCGCTGTCCGTCGTCGGTGCTCAACTGCAGGGCCAGGCTGCGTGTCGGCACCGCGGCATCAGCGACATGCGGGTTGGCGCCGCCGAGGGCGAAGCGTCCGATGACCGGCACGCGCGGCTGACTGAAGACGCGGGCGCTCGACAGTGGCGCGGCGAGCCCGGTGCTTTCGAAGTACCCGCTGACGCATAGGCCCTTGGCGTGGTTCTTGCGATACCCGGGGTGATGCCCGGCCTGGGCTTCGAAGGTGTCGATGATGCGCTGTGGGGTCAGCGCCGGGGCGCCGATCCAGCCGGCGGCATAGGCGAAGCCGGTACCGGCCGAGGCCAGTATCGCGCCGATGCCGAGCAGACGCAGGGCCTTGCGGCGCCCGTGCAGGGGAGGGGTCATGGGCAGGTTCTCGTGAGGGGACAGCAGATACGACGTGCGAGAGAAAATTCTATTCCCGAGGGAATGCTTTCGTTCGCCAGACGTCTGTTGTCAGTCCCTTCTGTCCGAGCTTCGTACCTGAACATGCATGACCTGGATGAACGTCAATGGCGTGACCTGCTCAACAGCCTGCGTCGCTTCGCGCTGTGGTTGGCCCGCGATGCCACCAGCGCCGACGACTTGGTGCAGGCGACCCTGGAGCGCGCGTTGAGCCGAGGCGCCCAGCAACGGGAGCGCGAAGGCCTGCGGCCGTGGTTGTTCACCATCCTGTATCGCCTGTTCCTGGACGGCAAACGCCGGGAAAAGCGGCACGCCCGCTGGCTGGGCTGGATCGGCCTGGGCACCGCCAGCGAGGCCTCGCGCATGGATGCGACCGAGTCGAGCGTCTTCGCCCAGGCCGACCTGCAAGCCTTTGCCCGCCTGCCGGAGCAGCAGCGCGCCTTGCTGCTGCTGGTCAGCGTCGAAGGATTGAGCTACAAGGAGGTCGCCCAGGCCCTGGACATCCCGATCGGCACGGTGATGTCGCGCCTGTCCCGGGCCCGCGCGGCCCTGCGTGAACTGACCGAAGAAACGCCCGCGCCGGTGGCGTTGCGGAGACTCAAATGATTTTCTCGGCCCCGAGCGAGCACGAGCTGCACGCCTATGTCGACGACCGCCTCGACCCGGTGCGGCGCGCGCAGATCACCACCTGGCTGGCCTCGCATCCCCAGGAGCAGGCCATGGTCGACGGCTGGCGTGACGATGCCCGACGCCTGCGTGTGGCCTTGGCCGGGGGATACGAGGAGCGGGCCGACGCCGGGCCGTCGCTGGCGACCGTGCGACAACGGCTGGTCAGGCGGCGCCGGCGCCATCTGGCCACGGCCGCCGCATTGTTGCTGACCTTGGGCCTGGGCAGCCTGGGCGGCTGGCAGGCCCGCGAAGCCACCTGGCTGGCCGGTACGCCGCCGATGGCCGATGCCGTGCAGGCCCACCGCTTGTTCGCCGACACGGCGTCCCTGGACATCCAGGCCCGCGAACCCGCCCGTCTGCGTGCCTGGCTCGCCGGGCATTTCACCCAGGTCGGCGACCTGCCGGACCTGGCCGGGGAAGGCCTGGTTCCGGTCGGCGCACGCTTGCTGGCCAACGAGAATGGCCCGGCGGCCTTGCTGGTGTATGAGGACGCCCAGGGCGGGCGCCTGAGCGTGTTTCTCCGCGCGCCCGGCCGGCATTTCGGCCACATGGCCAGCGGGCAGCGACGCGAGGGTGCGCTCGAAGCCCGTTACTGGTCCCATGGTGCCTACAACTTCGCCGTGGTCGGCCCGGCGCAGGATGCCCAGGGCGAGCGGTTGCAGCAGGCCCTGCGTACGGCGCTGTAGTACGGGGTAGAACGACGCCTCCAGCGCCCGTGTGGACACGACGCGCGAACGGTCGCACGCCGCGCCCGCGGGCATCAGAAATCGATCGTCGCCGACAGCTGATACGTGCGCGGTTCACCCAGGGCCAGGCTGGCCGTCTGGGGCATGCCCCAGTAGTTCTTGTTGGCGAGGTTCGAGACCTGGGCGCGTACCACCACCGGCTTGCTACTGACGTTCATCGCATAGCGCGCGCCGGCGTCGAAGAGCGTGTAGCCGGGAATCGACTGGCTGTTGTCGGCGCTGATGTACTGCTTCGACAGCGACGTGGCGTTGGCGGTCAGGGTCAGGCCTTCGACGAAGGGCGTGTCCCACTCGACGCCCAGCTTGCCTTGCAATTTCGGCACACCGGTGGCGGTCTTGCCCTCCTGGGTGCTCGTGCTGGCCTTGGTCACTTTCGGGTCCACGTAGGCGATGCCGCCCATCAGGCGTACGTCCATCGTCGGCGAACCGAAGAAGGTCCATTCGACCCCGCGGTTACGTTGCTCGCCGCCGAAGGAGTAGATGTCGGTGGCCGGGTCGGTGTAGCCGTTGGGGCGCTTGATCTCGTACAGCGCCAGGGTGTGGGTGAACGTGCCCAGGTCGAGCTTGGCGCCGATCTCGCGCTGCTTGGATTCGTAGGGCGCGAACATTTCACCGGCGTTGGCCGCGGTCAGGGGCGCCGAGCTGCCTTTGCTCAGCCCTTCGATGTAGTTGGCATACAGCGAAAGCTCATCGGTCAGCTTGAACAGGATGGCCCCTGCCGGGCTGGTGGCGTGTTCATCGTAGCCTGGCCGGTTGCGCTCGCCCGTGCCGGTATTGTAGGTGTCGGAGACCACCTCCTGACGGCGCACGCCCAGGGTCAACTGCACACGCTCGTCGAGGAACGACAAGGTGTCGGCGATGCCGTAGCTTTTCAAATCGTTCTCGTTATGGATGATGGAGGGCCATGCTTCCGGCGCCTTGGGGCCCCAGACCGGGTGGTAGAGGTTCGTGACCCAAGGCGTGTCCGAAACGATACGACGCCCCCAGTCACGTTGCTTGTCGCTGTACTGGGTCGCGTTGATCGACCACTGGTGGCCGATGCCGAAGGTGTCGAACTGGCCGCGCAGGCCGACTTCGGCAGAAGTCTTGTGAAATTCCTGGCGCAGTTGCCCCAGGGTCGTGGAGATGTCACCCCGGGCGTTGATCACGGTGGCCGACATGGCGCCGCTGTACTGGTAATGGGTCTTGCTGGTGCCCACGGCACCGTAGGCCGTCAGTTGATCGCTCAAGGCGTATTCACCGCGCAGGATCACCCCCTTGTCCTGGGTGCGGACACGTCCCCAGTCTGGGTTGAGCAGGGTGTCCGCGCTGGGCGGTTTGGGCACCGACACCCCTGCCGCCAGGCCGAGGCCGCGGTTCTGCCCGACGGTGGTGTCGTCGCTGTCGAACAGGTCGAGGGACAGCCGCGCGTGCTCGCCACGCCAGTCCAGGGCCAGGGCATTCACGCCGACCCGATGGCTCTGGTCATCGGTGGCCGCATCGCCGTCGCGGTAGACCGAGTTGAAGCGCACCCCGAACTGGTTGCCCTCGCCGAAGCGGCGCCCGATGTCCACGTGGCCACCGATCTGCGAGTCCGATTCGAAGGTGCCGGTCACGCGGGTCAACGGCGTGTCGGCGGCACGCTTGGGCACCAGGTTGATAGTGCCGCCCACCGAACCGTTCGGCGGCATGCCGTTGAGCAGCACGGAGGGGCCCTTGAGCACTTCGATGCGTTCGTAGATCTCCGGCGAGGCACGGTAGAACGGCGCCATGCCGAACAGGCCTTCGACGGTCATGTCGCTGGGGCTGGTGCTGAAACCGCGGATCGAATAGCTCTCGCTGTGGGTGTTCTTCACGCCATTGGTGAAGACCGACGGGTCGGTGGCGGCGATCACGTCGGTGATGTCCCGGGCCTGCAGGTCCTGCACGTACTGCTCGGTGTAGCTGAGGGTGCTGAAGGGCGTTTCCATCACATCCTTGTTGCCCAGCAGGCCGACGCGCCCGCCCGTGGCCACCTGACCGCCCGCATAGACCGGAGGCAGGTCGCTGGCAGCGTCCTCGGCCGCCTCGACGGTGATGTCCGACAGGACCAGGGGCGTCTGCGCCGACTCGCTCGGCGTCTGGGGAACTGGCGTTTGCGCCAGGGCCGCGTGCGTCGTCGCCCCCAGGCTCAGCAGCAAGGCCAGGCGCACGGCCAGGAAGGTGCGGTCATGGGCCAGGCGCGGTGTAGGCAGGGCAGCGACAGAGGCAGGGCAGGCAAGGGTGCAGCGTGACGACATTGCGGGATTCCTTTCGATTCGACCCAGGATGGAAGTGATGCACTACCTTTCCGAACCAGACACGAAATCCCGCAATGCTAATCATTAGCAATTGATGCGAATCAGACACTCATCAGCGGGCGACCTGCTGGTCCTGGGGCAGGTAGCCTTTCACCACGTCGTCGGCGATACGTTCCAGGCAGGTGACGCTGGCGGTGCACAGGTACCAGGTCTGCGCATCGACGAACACCACGCGGCCGGCGTTCCAGGCCTTGGTGCGGCGCAGCAGCGGGTTGTCCAGGCTGTCGAGGTTCAAGGCAGGCCGGCGCTCCATCACGGCGGTCCGGTCGATCACGTAGAGGATGTCGGGGTCGGCCTCGCGGATGAACTCGTTGGAGATCGGCTGGCCATGCAGGCTCGCCGCCAGGTCGTTACTGGCCGGCTTGACCCCCAGGGTGTCGAACACGTAGCCGTAGCGCGACTTGACGCCATAGGAGGTGAAGGCGCCATTGTTGTGCAGCACGATCAGGGCTTTTTCCGGGCGGCCCTCGGTCACCTGGCGGGTGCGGGCGATGATGGCGTCCATCTGCGCGACCTTCTGCTCGGCCAGGGTCTGCTTGCCGAAGATGTGACCCAGGGTCCGCAGGTGGGCCTTGGCCGTGTCGAGGAAGTCGCTGCGCTGGTTGGTCAGGTCGACATCGTCGTAGAGGGTCGGCGCGATCTCGCTCAGTTCGGCATAGCTCTGCGCCTGCAGGGGCGAGATCAGGATCAGGTCCGGCTTGAGCGCATGCAGGCGTTCCAGGTTGGGCTGGATGGTGGTGCCGACGTCGGCGATGCCCGGGTCGTCGCGGTAGGGCAGCAGGAACGTCGATACATAGTCCTTGGCCATGCCCACCAGGGGCGCCTGCAACTGCACGACGCTGTCGACCTCGCTCATGTCGAAGGCGACCACGCGTTGCGGTGGTGCCTTGATCACGGTGGTGCCGAGCGCATGCTCGATGCGCACCGGCGCATAGTCGACGCTGGAGGCGGTCGTAGCGTTCGGCGCGTCGGCCTTGGGCTGGTCGCAGCCGGCCAGGGACAGGGCGATGGCCAGGGTCAGCAGGGACGTGGCGAGAGGGTTCATGGCAGCTCCGGCGAAAGCGATGGGTTGAAGTAGTTGCAGACGAATCCGCGCCCGGCGGGCAGGATCTCGAAGTCCAGGTCGAACAGTTCGCGCAGGCGCGTCTCGTCGATCACCTCGGCGACCGGGCCGCAAAAGCGCACCGTGCCCCGCTTCATGGCCACGATGTGGTCGGAATAGTTGGCGGCGAAATTGATGTCGTGCACCACCAGGATCACCGTGCGGCCGTGCTCGTCGCACAGCCGGCGCAGCGCGCGCATGATCAGCACGGCGTGCTTCATGTCCAGGTTGTTCAGCGGTTCGTCCAGCAGCAGGTAGGGCGTCTGCTGGGCGATGGTCATGGCCAGGAACGCCATCTGCCGCTGGCCGCCACTCAGTTCGTCGACGTACTGCCCGCGCAAGGCCTCCAGCGACAGGAAGGCGATGGCCTCGTCGATGATCCGCCGGTCGTCGGCGGTCAGCGCGCCCTGACTGTAGGGAAAACGGCCGAAGGCGACCAGTTCGTCCACGGTCAGCCTGAGGTTGAAGTCCGGCGTCTGGCGCAGGGTCGCCACGCGCTTGGCGTAGTCGCGCACGGCCCACTGACCGATCGCCTGTCCGTCGAGGCACAGCTCGCCGGCCGAGGCCTGCTGGAGCCGGGCGATGAGCATCAGCAACGTGGTCTTGCCCGCGCCATTGGGGCCGATCAACGACGTGATCCGCCCGGTCGGAAACTGCACGGTGACGTCCGTCAGCACGGCTTTCGGGCCGTAGGCTTTGGACACATGGCTCAGCGTGATCATGCGGTTCCTCGTGTACGCGTCATCAGGGCCAGGAAATACGCCCCGCAGACCAGGTTGATCAGGATGTTGACCGACATGTTGTAGTTGAACGCCTGTTCGACCAGGTACTGCGCGACGATGAACAGCGCCATCGCCACCCCGCTGGCCAGCGGCAGCGTGACCCGGTGTCGGAAGGTCCGTGCCAGCGTGTAGGTGAGGTTGGCGACGAACACGCCCATAAAGGCCGTCGGCCCGATCAGGCTGGTGGACACCGCCACCAGCACCGCGATCACGGCCATCTGCACGCTGACCGCGCGCAGGTGATCGACCCCCAGCACGATGGCCTGGTCACGCCCCAGCGCCAGCACGTCCAGCACCGGCAGCGTGCGCCGTACCACCAGGCAGGCGAGGGCGGCCAGGACGGCGGAGTAGGCCACTTGCAACGGCTGCGCCTTGTTGAACGAGGCGTAGTTGAAGCCTTGCAGGATCGAGAACTCCCCAGGGCTGACCTTGAGCTGGATGAACTGCGTCAGGGTGCTCAGCACCAGGCTCAGCACCAGCCCTACCAGCAACAGCAGGTAGACGTTCTGACGGCCGTCGCGCAACAGCCAGCGGTGCAGCAGCCAGGAATAGCCGAGCATCAGCAGGATCGACAGCCAGACGTTGCCGTGGCGACCGAGCAGGATCAGGCTGTGGGTGCCGATCAGCAGGATCAGCAAGGCCTGGAACAGCAGGTAGACGGCCTCGTAGCCCATGATGGCCGGGGTCAGGATGCGGTTGCCGGTCAGGGTCTGGAAGATGACCGAGGAGCAGCCGATGCACACGCCGGCGACCCCGATCGCCGCCAGGCGCGTCAGGCGCCGGGGAATGACGTAGGCCATGTCCAGCCCCGACCCCAGCAGGACGAAGGCCGCCGCCAGGGCGGCAACCAGCAGCCAGATGCCCAGGCGGGCGTCCAGGCGGCTCATGTGGACCTCCTCAGCAACAGGACCAGAAACAGCACGCCGCCCACGCTGCCGGCCACCAGGCCGATGGGCACCTCGAAGGGGTAGATCAACAGGCGCCCGAGGATGTCGCAGGCCAGCAGCATCGAGGCGCCGCACAGAGCCACCAGCGGCAAGGTCCGCTGCAGGTTCTCGCCATAGCGCAGGGCGATCAGGTTGGGGATCACCAGGCCGACGAAGGGAATCGCACCGACGGTGATCACGGTGACAGACACCGTCAGCGCCACCAGCAGCAACCCCAGGGTCACGGTTGCCGTGTAGTTCAGGCCCAGGCTGTTGGCCATGCCTTCACCCATGCCCAGGACGGTGAGGCGCTGGGCGAACACATAGATGAGCACCACCACCGGCAGGATGACGAAGATGATCTCGTAATTGCCCTGCACGATGCGCGAGAAGTCGCCCATCAGCCAGCCTTGCAGGCTCTGCAGCAACTGGTGGCGGTAGGCCCAGAATTCGGCGAGGGCGCTGAGCACGCTGCCGTACATCAGGCCGAGCACCGGCACCAGCACGATGCTCTTGAAGCGGATGCGGCGGATCATCGCCACGTAGGCCAGGCTGGCAGCGAAGCTGACGCCCAGCGCCATCAGCATCTTGCCGGCGGTACCGATGCCTGGAAAAGCGCTCACGGCGATCAGGATGCCGAGCTTGGCCGCGTCCAGGCCACCGCTGGTGGCCGGCTCGACGAAGCGGTTGCGCACGATCTGTTGCAGCACCACCCCACATACCGCCAGACCGGCGCCGGACAACACCAGGGCAGCCAGGCGCGGCAGGCGGCTGGCCGTCAGCGTCAGCCAAGCGTCTTCGGACAGGCCGGCCAGGTCGAGCCAGGTCATCCGGCCGACCCCGACCATCAGCGACACCCCACACAGTACCGCGAACAGCACCACGAGTACGGGCGGTCTCAAACGCACCCCTCGTCCACCGGCTGCCCGGCGATACGCCAACCCTTGGCCGTCTGGCGCTGGGCCAGAAAGTGCGCGTACCGCCCGCCGGCCTCGCGCAGCGCAGTCGGCGTACCGTGCTCGCAGACGCGGCCCTGGTCGAGCACCACGATGCGGTCGGCCATGGCCACGGTGGACAACTGGTGGGCGATCACGATCACCGTGCGTTGGCCGCGCAGGCGCGTCAGGGTCTCGGTGATCGCGGCCTGATTGTGTGCATCCAGCGCCGCCGTGGCTTCGTCGACCAGCAGGATCGGCGCCGGCTTGATCAGCGCACGCGCGATCGACAGGCGTTGACGCTCGCCGCCCGACAGGCGGGTGCCGCCTTCGCCGACGGGCGTCGCCAGGCCCTGGGGCAAGCGCTCGAGCATCTCCATGATGCCCGCCTGGCGCGCCACCTCGAGCACCTCGTCATCGGTGGCGTCGGATTTGCCGAGGCGGATGTTGTCGGCGATGCTGCCCTGGAACAGGTAAGCGTCCTGGAAGATCTGGCTGATCTGCCCGGCCAGCTGGGCACTGCTCATCTGCCGGACGTCCACGCCGCCGATGCGCACGCTGCCCTGGTCGGCGTCGAAGAACCGCGCGATCAGACGCATCACCGTGCTCTTGCCCGAGCCTGAAGCCCCCACCAGCGCCGTCATGCTGCCGGCAGGAAAGGTCAGGTCGATGCCGTCGAGCACCTTGGGCTGGTCTGGGCCATAGGCGAAGCTCAGGCCGCGCAGCTCGACGCTGGCGTCGGCGGGTGCCTGGGTGCGTTCGGGCAGAGGCAGGGGGCGTGCGGCGAGCAGGTCGGCGACCACGGCCAGTTGGCTGCGCGCACCGCGCAGCACGTCACTGTAGCTGGCGACCTCGAGCAGCGGGTCGATGAAGCGCGTGGTCAGCAGCAGGGCCATGACCAGGGCCACGCCTGTGTTGGTCGGTACGCCCGTGGTACCCAGGTGGCCCAGTGTCAGTACAGCGCCGACCAGCAGCAGGGCGAACACCGCGTGCACCGCGCCGGTGTTGAACACCACCGACATGGCCGACACCCGGATCAGGTCCTTGCTGGTGCGCTGCTGCTCGTCCAGGGCGCGTTGCAGGAAGCGCGTGCCGCCAGCGTCGCCATTGAACGCGCGCAGTACCGACTGGGCCTGGGCGAACTCGACCATGCGCTGGCTGGCACGTGCGGTCTGCGCATGGTGTCGGGCATCGGCGCGCTGGCCCAGGCGTGCGGTGACGGCGAACAGCGCCAGCAGCACCAGCAGCGCCACCAGGGCGAGCGTCCCCAGCCGGGCATCCAGCCCGTACAGCGCCACGCCGACCGTGACCGGCGTGACGATCGCCGTCAGCAGTGGCGTGAACACGTGGGCCGGCAACTGTGCCAAAGTCATCATGCCCTGGGTCGTGACATGGCTCAGGCGCGCGGTGTTGCCCGCATCGAACCAGCCGATCGGCAGCTGCGCCATGTGCTCGCCCAGGCGATGGCGCCCCCCCTGCAGGACGGCGATACCGACGCGGATGCCCAGTTTCTCCACGACCCGGCGCAACCCCCAGCACAGCGCCACGCCGACCAGCAGCACCACCAGCCAGGCGGCGGCGCGTCCGGGCGCACCGCCCAACAGGTGCGAGAGCACGGGCACCACGGTCACGATGGTCAGGCCACTGAGCAGGCCATAGACCAGGGTCAGCCCCAGGTAGCGGTACAGCACGCGGGCGTCCGCGCCCAGCAGTGCGATGAACGTCTTCAGCATGGCGAGGGCGCCTCCTGGCGAGTCTGCGATTCGTCCCCGAGCGTCCAGAGCCGGGCATAGCGACCCTGGCGCGCCAGCAGCTGCGCATGGGTGCCGCGTTCTTCGATGTGGCCATCGGCAAGCACGAGGATCTGGTCGGCGTGCATGACGGTGTCCAGCCGGTGTGCGATCACCAGCACGGTACGGTCCTTGGCGAAGCGCGACAGGGCGCTCTGGATCTGCACCTCGTTCTCGGCGTCAGCGGCAGCGGTCGCCTCGTCCAGCACCAGCACCGGCGGGTCGAGCAGCACGGCACGGGCGATGCTCACCCGCTGCAGCTCACCGCCGGACAGGTGCGCGTCCTCGCCGATCACCGAGTCGTAGCCACGCGGCAAGGCCAGGATGCGGTCGTGGATGTTGGCGGTACGGGCGGCCGCCTCGATCTCGTCCTGGGTGGCCTTCGGCCGACCGAGGGCGATGTTGTCGCGCAGGCTGGCATCGATCAGGCGCACGTCCTGCAACACGAAACCGACCTGGCGATAGAGCTGCGTGCTGTCCAGCGTGCGCAGGTCCGCGCCGCCCAGGGTGATGCGCCCGGCGTCCGGGTCGAAGAACCGCAGTAGCAGGCGCGCCAGGGTCGACTTGCCCGCGCCGGACGGGCCGACCAGCGCGGTGACCGTGCCGGGGGCGAGGGTGAAGCTGACGTTCTCGAGCACCGGTGCGTCGCCGTAACGGTAGCTCACCTGTTCGACCCGAATCTCGTTACCTTGCGGCGCGCTGGTCGAATCGGCCGACAGGGTCTCGAGTACCGGGGTGCGCAGCAGCGCGCCGACACGCTGCGCCGCACCCGTGGCGTTCTGCAGGTCGTGGGTGATGTAGCTCAGCAGCAGCAAGGGCGCGCACAGGCCAGGCGCCACCAGGACGAAGGGCAGCAGGTCCAGCGGTTGCATCCAGCCCAGGGTGGTGAACAGCAGGCCGGCGGTCAGGATCACGGCCAGCACCACGACCGGGGTCAGCAAGGCATGGGCATTGGCCATGGCGTTGACCAGCGGTCGCGTGAAGTCGGTGAACGCGGCAGCGAAGGCGTCCACCGCGCCATGGTAGCTGGCGTGGGCCTGGCCCTCGGCACCGAAGGCCTTGACCACCGGGAGGCCCTGGACGAACGCCACCACCGCGTTGTTGATGTGCGCCATGCCCGCCCCGAAGGCCGGCAAGTGCGCGGCGCTGGCACGGGTGGCGCGCTGGACGAAGAGGAAGAACAGCGGGAAGGGCAGCAGTGCCACCAGCGCCAGGCGCCAGTCCATGGCGAACAGGTACACCACCGCGCCCAGGACCGCGCCCGAAGCGCGTCCAAGCGTGGTGTAGAAGTGCGCGGTCAGGCTGTGCAGGGTATCGATGTCGTCCTGCATGGCCTGCTTGACCTCTCCGGAGGCCTGCTGGGTGAACCAGCCCAGCGGCACCCTGGCCAGCCGCTCGGCGACGGCCTGGCGCAGGTGGCCGGTGATCTGGTTGTCCGCCAGGTGAGCGCGTGTCTCGGCCAGCGCCATCAGCGCCATGCCCGCGAACAGGCAGACCAGGCTGGCGCCGATCACCAGCCAGGTTTCGGCGAGCACGCCCGTCTGGGGCGATGCGGCGGGCTGCCCCAGCATCAGCTGGGCCAGGTGGGCGATACCGGCCAGCGGCACCAGCGTCAGCAGGCTGCCCACGGCTGCCAGTGAGCCGGCCTGGATCAGGCGGCCGCGAATCGGGCGCAGTATCTCGGACACGCCAGGGTGGGCGGGGGCAGTGGCTTCGGGGGGTTCGGTGACGCTCATCGACGCTCCTGTTCATGGCGGCCGGCGTTGACCGGCAGTGTCCTGGGTGCCCGCGCCTGTGGTGACGCTGACGGGTGTTGCGGGGTATTCCGTACGAGCGCGCAGAATCCTCAATGGCGCCGCTTCAGGCGTGCACGCTGCAGGCACGCACGCTGGCGGCGATGTACTTTTCGACCGAGGAGACCGAGACGTTCAGTTCGGCGGCGATCTGCCGGTGCGGCATGCCGGCCAGGCGGTGCAGCAGCAGGGCCTCCCGCGCCTTGGGCGGCTGGGCATGCAGCGTGCGATCGACCTGCGCCAGGCACTCCAGCGCCAGGGCACGGACCTCTTCGGACGGGGCCAGGGGCTCGCTGTGCTCGCGCAGCCCCTCCAGATGGTGGGCTTCCAGGCGTCTGCGGCGGTACAGGTCGATCACCAGGCCCTTGGCGATCTGCGACAGGTGACAACGCGACTCGGCCGCGCTTGGCACCACACCGCGGCGAATCAGCTTGAGAAAGATGTCCTGGAGGAGATCGGCGGTGTCGATCGAATTGCCCAGCCTGCGGCGCAGCAGCGTGGTGAGCCAGCGGTGATGCTCGATGTAGAGTTGCTCGACCTGTTGCCTGAGCGCGAACGTTCCGTTGTCCACGAGACCCCTCCTGGGATGGTGATGAAGCAGGGTGCAAATATATATGATTTGCATTAAGGTTACGATGTTGGCCGAGGCGATGCAATGCATCGGTCATCTGCACCGGCCCGCCTGCGCGGGCTTCTCGCCAGACCGAGGATGGGTCTGCCGGCACGCTGGCCGTCTCTGCCGATCTTGGTCCCGTTCGACAAGGTGGATATTCCATGATGGAACGCTCTTCGGACACGTCGCCGACGTTGTCCGCCACACCCCACGAAGCCCATGTGTGGCTGCTCCAGACGCAATACCCTGAACTGACCCTCAAGCACGTCACGGCCTGGCGCCTGACCGACGCGCTCGAGCCTGCCCGGCTGGAGGCGGCGCTCGGTGCCGTGATCGACAGCCTGCCGGCGCTCAATGCACGCTACCGGTTCGACGACGAGGGCGATCTGCTCAAGCTGGCGGGCCAGCACTGGCGCGACTGCGTGCAGGTGTGGCAGGTCTCGGAAGAGGCGCAAGCCCGTGAACGGCTGCTGGCCTTGCAGGCCCACCCCTGGGATCCGGCCAGCGAACCACCGCTCGCCGCGCGGGTCGTGGACACCGGCGACAGCCTGTTGCTGGCTTTCGTGCTGCATCAGGTGCTCGACCCCGTCTGTAGGGCCGACGACCTGTACCGCATGACCCTGAACGCCTATGCCGGGCAGCCGATCGGCCAGCCCAACCTGCCTTGGCTGGAAAGGCGACTGGAGACCACGCCCTCCGACGCGCACACGCCCGCTGCGGCGCCGCAGGCCGCTTCGCACGCACAGGTCGAGGCGCTGATCCTCGACGAATTCCGCCAGGCGCTGGCCGAGCCGGGCATGACGGCCAACGACGATTTCTTCGATTTCGGCGGACACTCGCTGCTGGCCACGCGCATCGTCGGACGGCTCGCCGGCACCCACGGCGTGCAGGTGCGTTTCAACGATTTCTTCAGCGCCTCTTCGGCGGCGGCCCTGGCCGCGCGGGCGCACTGGACGCAGACGGCGCACGACGACGCGTCCCTGGATCCAGCGGGCGATGTCCCGGAAGCCCCCTTCGCGCCGGCCCAGGCTTCGCTGGGGCGTGCCTACCAGGCCTTCGACTTCGGCACGATCTTCAACCTGCCGTTCGCCATGGACTTCCTCGACCCGGTGGACGAAGCGGTGCTGGAGCAGGCCTTCACCGACCTGCTGCAGCGTCACGCCAGCTTGCGCACCACTTACCATTTCGACACCCCGACGCCGTGCCAGCGGCAGGTGCCGGTCGAGCGGCTGGGGCAGTACACCTGGTTCTGGTCGAGCCTGCGCAGCCAAGGCGTGACCCTGGCCAGCGAAGCCACCCACTGCTTCGACCTGTCCCGCGAGTTGCCCCTGCGCGTGCGCGTGCTGCGCAACCCGCAGACCGGCCGCCAGCAGTTGTCCTTGCTGGTGCACCACATGGCCATCGACGAGTGGTCGCTCAACGTGATGATGCAGGAGCTGGCGCAGGCGTATGCCGCCAGGGCAGCCGACCATGCACCGGTCTGGGCGGCGCCGGCCCCGGCGTTCCACACCTATGCCCAGGAGGCCAGTGCCAAAGGGATCGATCCCCGGCACCTGGCGTACTGGACCGACCTGCTGCGCGATGTCACGCCCGGCCTGCAACTGCCTCCGGTGGCCTCGCCCACCGGCGACACCGTGGCGCCGACGGAGGCGGGCGCGACCGATGCACGCTGGTTCGAGATCCAGCCTGACCAGGCCACCGTGGACGGCCTGCACACCTTCGCCCGGCAAAACGACGCGTCGCTGTTCGGTGTGCTCTACACCGGAATCGCCCTGGCCCTGCACACGGTGGGCGACCTGCGTGAGCTGGTGATCGGCACCTCGGCGTCGGGGCGTACCGACCCTGCCTACTACGACACCGTGGGCTACTTCACCACCATGGTCGCGCACCCGGTGCGTTTCGAGCCACGCCAGCCGGTCGGCGAGCTGATCGAGGGCGTGAGCCGATTGATCAACGATTCCATGGCCTATGCCGATGTGCCGATGGAGCAGATCCAGCAGGCGCTCGGGCGCACGCCGGAGCAGGGCCTGCTGTTCGACGTGTACATCCAGATCCACGCCAACAACGCGCTCAACGGCGCCTTGTCCACCCCGGCGGGCGAGGCGATCCGCTACCGGCAGATCGATCCGGACAAGAGCCAGTCGATGTTCGGCATCCAGTTCGAGATCCTGGAAAACGTGCTGGATGGCAAGCGTACGCTGCGCCTGGTGGCGACCTACCTGACGGCACGCTACAGCGACGCGCAGATGGCCCGTGTGCGCCAGGCCATAGAGCGTGTGTTCGCGGCATTCACCCGCGACGAGACGGCCGCGCTGTCGGTACAGCACGTCATGGCGTGAGCAGGAAAGGGTGTCGTGCCCCTGTCGGCGTGGCTCGCCGGCAGGGGCGCTGCGTCAGGCGTCGTGCATGCCGTAGTGCTGGAACGACGAACGCCGGGGCAGTCGGTAATGCGCCCGCCCCAGCAGTTTGTTGACAATGGTCGCGTTGCGAATGGCCGCAATGCCCAAGTCAGGCGACCCGACGCCATGCTGGAAGATCTCGGCGTTCTGCACGAAGATGCGGCCCGCGCCCTCGTCACGTCGGCGGGCGGTGAAGTCCTCATCGACGATGCAGTCGCCGTGGGCGTCGGTGGCCAGCAGCTCATCCTTGAGCCGCTCGAACCAGGCCGGCCAGGCATGGCCATAGCCCGTGGCCGCCACGAGGGCGTCGGCGTGCAAGGTGCCGGTCTGCTCCAGTTCGCGGTGGCGGTACGCCAGGCGCAAACGGCCATCGACCTGCTCGACACGTTCGATCTCGCAGTTCGACAGCAAGGTCAGGCCCGGCTCGATACCGCCGATGGAACGTTCGTAGATCAGGTCGTAGATGGCCGCGATCGTCGAGAAACTGATGCCTTTGTACAACAAGCCCTGGTCCGCGACGATGTCCCGCCGCCGCTCGCGCGGCAGGCTATGGAAGTAGCGCATGTAGGCGGGTGTGAAGCATTCCTGCCCGAGCTTGGAATACTCCATCGGGTGGAAGCCGGGCGATCGTGTGATCCAGCGAATCGACGCCCCGGCGGCCACCTGCTCGGGCGTCAGTTCGCTGAACAAGGCCAGCACGCATTCGGCCGCGCTCTGGCCTGAGCCGACCACCGTGACCTGCTTGCAGTGGGCCAGCTCGGCGCGGCGCTTGCCGAACTCGGCCGAATGCATCATCGGTGCAGGGCCGCTCACGCGTGCCCACTGAGGCAGGATCGGCGCAGTGCCTACGCCAACGGCCAGGTGGCGGCTGCGGTAGTGACGCTTGAAGCCGGACAGCGATTGGGTCTCGATCCGAAAGTGTTCCCCGTCGGTTTCATAATGCACATCGCTGACATGTTCGCCGAAACGGCAGGTGTGCAGTTGCTGGGAGGCCCAGCGGCAATAGTGGTCGTACTCCTGGCGTGGCACCTGGAAGTGGTCGTAGTAATAGAAGCCGTAGAGCCGGTCGTGCTGATGCAGGTAATTGAGGTAGCTCAGGCGGTGGGTCGGGTCGGCCATGGTCACCAGGTCGGCGAGGAAGGGGACCTGCAGGGTGGTACCCGACAGCAGCAGACCTTCGTGCCAGCGAAACTCGACCTTGCGCTCGAGAAAGGTCGCGCTCAGGGTGGGCTGGTCTTCCAGCAAGGCGGCCAGGCCCAGGTTGAAAGGCCCCAGGCCAATACCGGTGATGTCTACCAGGGGTGTGTCGTTCATGCGATCCCTCTCCTTAGGTGGGGTCGGTGTGCGCACCGACCCGTCATGGTCGGTACGCCCGAGACGTCGATGTCTGATGGGTCAGGCGCGCGCGTCGGCCAGCAGCCGCTCCACGTCCCGCGCATCCCGGCAGCGCAGCAGCTGCGCCGGTGACAGGCTGACCGCGAAGCGCTGCTGCAACCCTGCGGCGATAGCCTTGAGGTGCTGGGGGCGCAGGCCCAGGCTGAGAAAGCTCGCCGACGCGTCCGTCGCCTGGCCAGGCGGCAGGGCCAGCACCTGGGCATAGACGTCCAGGACCGGGTGGCCCGGCAGGGGACGAGGCGCGGCAGGTGGCGCGGCTTCCAGCCACTGTCGCGCGGTGGCGCGATCGGGCTTGCCGTTCTGCGACAGCGGTAACGCTGCCACGGGCAGCCACCGGGTCGGCACGTGCGAGCCCGGCAAGTGCTGGCGGGCATGGCCACGCAGTTCGGTCAGGCCTGGTTCGGTGCCGTCGGCGCAGACGTACAGAGCGCCAAGGCCCACGTCGTCCGAACCCGGCGCCCGGTGATCGACCACCAGCACCTGGCGCAGCGCCGGATGGCTGGACAAGGCGGCCTCGACATCCGGCAGCGAGACACGCACGCCACGGATTTTCACGTAGCCGTTGACGCGGCTGTCGAACAGCAGGACGCCATCCTCGCGGTAACGGCCACAATCGCCCGTGCGGAAGGCCCGCACCGGTTCGCCACGCTCATCGGTCACCGTGACGAAATCGGTCTGCAGCAACTGGCCGTCTTGCAGGTAGCCCAGCGCCAGATTGACGCCGGCCGTGTGAATCCGGCCCACCACCCCAACCGGGCAATGGTCGCCCTGGGCGTCGAGCACCAGATACCGGTTGCCGGGCACGGGCCGGCCGTAGGGGATCTGCCCTTGGTCCTGCGCGGTGATGGCGTGCCAGATGCTCCAGATCGTGGTTTCCGTCGGCCCGCCCAGGGACACCAGGCGAGCGTCCGGCAACCGGACGCGCAGTTCGGCGATGACCGTGGGCTTGAGGTAGTCGCCACCTTGGGCGATCAGGCGCAGGCTGTGCATCGTATGTGCGCCACGGCAGGCCAGCAGCATGTCGAGCATGGCCGGGACCGAGCACCACAGGCTGACCCGATGCCGTGCGATCAGGGCGTGCCAGCGCAGCGCGTCCTTTTCCTCATCGGCCAGCGGCAGCACCAGCGTGGCGCCGGCCGTGAGGCTGCCGAACACGTCGAACACCGACATGTCGTGGTGCAGGGGCGTGACCGACAGCAGGACATCCTCGGCGGTCACGGCCCAGTCGGCCAGGGTATGGCCGATCACGTTGGCGGTGGCGCGGTTGTTGAGCACCACGCACTTGGGCTGGCCGGTGGTGCCGGACGTGTAGAGGTAGTAGGCCGGCGCCTCGCTGAGCGAGAGGTCGGGCAGGTCGGTGGGCAGGGGGGCGGGTTCGGCCAGCAGCCGCTCGACGTCGCTGGCCGGGTGCCCATGGGCCTCGCCGTCGGCCAGCACCACCAGCGCCGGCTGGCAGTTGTCCAGCAGGTACTGACGGCGCTGGGCCGGTGCGGCGGCATCGATCGGCACCCAGACGAGGCCGGTCAGGGCGCAGGCCAGGGTCAGGGTGGTATGGGCTGGACTGCGGGGCAGGCAGATCGCCACGACCTGGCCCGATTTGAGGCCACGCCCGCGCAAGGCCGCGATGGCGCGGGCCACCTGCCCGCCCAGCTGGGCGTAGCTGAGCGATTGCGCCCCGCTGATCAAGGCCGTGGCAGCGTTGTCAGGGTCGAACAGCCGGCGTGCGATCTGCTGCAGGAAAGGTGCCTCGCAGGCCTCGGCCCGTGGACTGTTGAGTCGGTAATGATGGGTATCGACCACGGTGCCGGGCGTGATCGCGAACTCGCCGCTGCCCGCGACCTGCCGCAGGGTGCGCTCCAGCGCCTGGCGCATGGCGCTGACGCAGGCAGGTGCCAGCACCTCGACGGCGTGGTCGAGGTCCAGCAGCAGATCGCCATTGGCGTCGCGGGAGAAGCGCACGTCCAGGGCCACCTGCGGTGTCTGCGTCAGGCCCCCCAGCAGGCGCATGGGGCTGTCGCTCGGCAGCGCCGGCCAGGACAGGCCGTTGGTGATGACCACCGGCAGTACCGGGCCAGGCCCGTGTCGCTCGAACAGCAGGCGCGCCAGGTCGACGCCCGAGAATGCCAGGTGCTGCAAGCCTTCGAGCACGTCGGTCTGCAGCGCGGCCGCGCGCACGGCGAAGTCGCCCGATGCCCGGGTCCAGTTGACTGCGAGAAAACTCGAGCGGTTGGCCAACGCGGCATCGCTCGGCGGCGCCACCGGCATGGCCACGCACAGGTCACCGTCGCGCAGCCAGTGCAACAGCACCTCCAGTACCACGGCGGTCAAGGTGGCGTGGTTGAACAGCCCCTGGCGAGCGCCCAATCGGCACAGCGCGGTGAAGTCTGCCTTGGGCAGGCGCAGGCGTTGGCGCTGGTAGCGCGACTCGCTGACCTGTTCCAGGGGGCGCGTCCAGGGCAGACGAGGAACGCCCGTCACGGTCGCCAGTTTGTGCGTCCAGTAGTCCGCGTCGGCCTGGCGCTGTTCGGGCGAGGGTGGCGCGTCCTGGGCGGTGGAAAGCGCAGGGGCGGGGTCGGTGGCCTGGCCGTGCAGCAGCTCCACCAGCAGTGCGGCGATGGCCCGGCCATCGACGATCAAAGCGTCCAGGCGGGCGAAGACGACCTGTTCGTCCGCCGCCAGCTGGAACACCGTGACGTTCCAGGGCGACCGGTCCAGCGCGAACTGCGCATGGGCGTAGGCCTCGCGTCTGGCGGCAATGGCGTCCAAAGCCTCGGCCGTGGGCAGGTGCGAGAGGTCGACCTCGTCGAGGTTAAGTACGACGTCCGGGTGCACGAACTGCACGCGATGGTGCGCGTCGATGTGCGTGCGCAGGCTGGGATGCTGCTGCACCATGTGGGTCAGGCGTGCACGCAGGGCCGTGATGTCCAGGGCGCCGCGGTATTCGCGAAATTCCTGCATGGCCACGCCGCCGAGCGGCACCTGGGTTCCCCGGCCCAGCAGGTAGGCCTGTTGCAGAGGGTTGAGCGGACGTTCGTGGGCGCGTGGGGGCAGGGGGCACGCCAGGGCCTCGGGCTTGACGCACACCCTGCGCACCAGGGTCATGAAGCGGTCGAACAGCTGCGTCACCCAGGCACGCGGCAATGCGTCCAGGCGTACGTCCCAGTTGACCAGGATGCCGTCGTCGGCGCGCGCCACCTGAACGTCCAGCGCCACCTGCGGCCCCTGGGAGATCGTCCAGGCAAGGGTGCCAAAGAGCCGCTGCACCCGTGTCGAGAACAACGATCCCTCGGGCAGGTCCAGCGCCGCGGTGAAGACCACCGGTGCCATGTGCGGCGTGCCGTGGTGGCGCGACAGTTCGCGCATCAGATCGACCCCCGACCAGGCGCTGTGCTCGAGCCGCTCGATCAGCTGGCCGGCCAGTTGCTGGCACAGCGCCGCCGGGTGGGCGGCGGCCTCGAGGTCGACATCGACGATCAGGACGTTGGCGAACTCGCCGACGATGCGCTCCACCTGCTCGACCAGTGGCGCGCGCCAGAAGCTCGGCACGTTCAGGCGCAGCCGGCGATCGCCGGTGTGCGCGCCCAGTACCGTGACGAACAGGCTCAGCATCAGCGTCGAGAGGCTGACGCGCTGGGCGCGTGCCAGGCGTTGCAGGGCCTGACGCTGCTCAGGCGACAGCCAGGCGTGCAAGCGTTCGCTGTGGGCGCGAGCCGGAGGAGGGCCGTCGAGCCGCGGTAGGCTCGGCGCCGGAGCGATCCGGTCAAGGCGCTGGCGCCACCACGCACGGTCGCGATCGCGGGCGGCACTGAGCGCCGGGTCGTGTCGAGCCGCGTCCCACCAGTCGAAGAAACTGGGCGCGACTGGCCAGGCCACGTCGGACGTTTCGTAGGCAAGGGCCAGGTCCTCGACCAGCACTCGAAGGCTCGAGGGATCGACGGCGATCATGTCGGCATCGATGTGCAGGCGTGTGCGTCGATCAGGCAGGCGGGTCAGGCCGATGCGGACACCGGATTGCTGGCGCAGGTCCAGTTGCTGATGGGTCCAGCGGTCGCGCTTGCGCAGCAGATGCGCTTCGGCCTGCTCGGCGGGGATCGTGCGCAGGTCTTCCACTTCGAGGGCAGGGCCGGCGTCCGGGACTGCCAGGGTCTGCGCGCCGTCGGCGGTCAGACGCATGCGCAGCATGGGGTGACGCTGCGAGACCTGCGCCAGCGCTCGTTCCAGGCGTTCGGCCTCCAAGGCAGGGCCCTCGAACTCGACGTACAGGTGCGCCGCCACGTTCCCCAGTTCAGCGGAGGCGGACCGTCCGCTCCAGCAGGCGGCCTGCATCGACGTCAGCGTTTTCATGACTCACGAGTTCCTTGTGATTGACAAACCAAACATAATGTCGTCACGTATTAAAAACGATTCGTGTTTAGATTCAAACAATTTGTTAAGTTTTTTGCAGGGAGGCAAGTCGTTCGATGAGCACAGCCACGCTCAAGGCTCCGCAGTGGGAGCCGTCACACGCTGTTGAAAATCATGATGTTTTTTCCTTCGTCTCGGGTGAGCGCGAACTGCGCTGCACAGGCGTATTGCGCCGCATCGATACACCCGCAGGCCATGGCCCGCGGGCACGCGACGCGTTCAGTCAGGCGATCACCGAAGCATTTGCGCAGGCACGTCAGGCCGGCCAGTCCAACCCCATCGTCGTGGGTGCCCTGCCGTTCGATGCGAGCGAGCCCTCGTGCCTGTTCGTGCCCGAGCACGCCCAGTGGGCCCCTCTGGCGCCGCCCGGTGATCCTGGGCTGCACGCCTTGCCGAGCCTGCTCGAACAGCGCCCTTGCCCTGAAGCCGAAGTCTTCAAGCGGTCGGTCGAGCATGCGTTGGTCAACTTCCAGCTCAGCGACGTGCGCAAGGCAGTGCTGTCGGTGCAGCGTGAGCTGGTGTTTGCCGAGCCGGTGAGCGTCGAGGCCGTGCAGCACAACCTGCGCGTGCAGAACCCGGTCGGTTATCACTTCCGTGTACCCATGGCCGATGGGGCGACGCTGCTGGGCGTCAGCCCCGAGTTGCTGGTGCGCAAGGAGGGTACGCGTTTTATCTCCAACCCCCTGGCCGGTTCGGCGATGCGCATGGCCGACGCGGACGCCGATCGACGCAGCGCCGACGCCTTGGCGGCGTCGGACAAGGACCACCACGAACACCGCTTCGTCACCGAAGACATCGCGGCGCGCATCGGTGAGCTGTGCACCACGCTGGACGTGCCGGCACGGCCGTCGCTGATCAGCACGCCAGCGCTCTGGCACCTGTCCACGCGCATCGAAGGCACCCTGGCCGACCCCACCGCCAGCGCGCTGCAACTGGCCTGCCGTCTGCACCCGACCCCGGCGGTGTGCGGCCATCCCACCGAGCGGGCCCGGCACCTGATCCGCTTCGTCGAGTCCGGCGAACGCGGCCTGTTCACCGGCATGGTCGGCTGGTGCGATGCCCAGGGTAACGGGGAGTGGGTGGTGACCATCCGCTGCGGCACCTTCAAGGACGAGCGCGTATGGCTGTTCGCGGGCGCCGGCATCGTCGACAGCTCGCAACCCGACGCCGAATGGACCGAGGTGCAGACCAAGCTGCGCACCATGCTGCGGGCCTGTGGCCTGACCCATTGATTTCAACGTTTCTGGAAAACCGACCCATGACCCTCGAGTTCACCCCCTGGCCCGCCGAACGGGCACAACGCTACCGTGACAGCGGCTACTGGCTCGATCAGCCGCTGACCCAGATACTGGCCGACCGCTGTCAGGCGACCCCCGAAGCGCCGGCCATCCTGTGCGGCGAGCGCCGCTTCACCTACGCCGACCTGGACCGGCTGTCGTCCAACCTGGCCTCGCGCCTGGTGGAGCAGGGCCTGGGCGTGGGCGACACGGCGCTGGTCCAGTTGCCCAACCTGGCCGAGTTCTACCTCGTGCTGTTCGCCCTGCTCAAGGCGGGCATCGTCCCGCTCAATGCGCTGTATAGCCACCGCAAGCTGGAGCTGACCGCCTATGCCCGGCAGATCCGCCCGGCCGTGCTGATCGGTTCGCGCGAGCACCCCTTCTTCCAGGACGAGCGCTACCGTGAAGCCCTGGCAGCGTGCGGGGCGCAGCCGCGCCTGAGCCTGTTCCTGCACGCCACCACGGCCGATGAAAGCTTGCAGGCCTGGCTCGAGCACCCCAGCGCGCACCCGGTCACGTTGACGCCGACGCCGCCGGGGGAGGTCGCGCTGTTCCAGCTGTCGGGCGGCAGCACCGGCACGCCCAAGCTCATCCCGCGTACCCACAACGACTACCACTACAACGCGCGCACCTGCGCCGAGGTCTGCGCGCTCACACCCGAAACGCGCTTTCTCTGCGCGGTCCCGGCACCGCACAACTTCCTGCTCAGCTCGCCCGGCGCCCTGGGCGTGTTCCATGCCGGTGGATGTGTGGTGATGGCGGCGAATCCCGAGCCGGCCACGTGTTTCGACTTGGTGCAGCGTCACGCGGTCAACACCGTGGCCCTGGTGCCGAGCGCGGTCGCCCTGTGGTTGCAGGCCGCGCCCCAGCACCGGGAGCAGCTGGTCTCGCTGCGCTACCTGCAAGTGGGCGGGGCGGTCTTCGCCGACTCGCTGGCGCGTCAGGTGCCCAGCGTGCTGGGCTGCCAGTTGCAGCAGGTGTTCGGCATGGCCGAAGGGCTGATCAACTTCACCCGGCTGGAGGACAGCGACGAGCAGATCTTCACCACCCAGGGCCGACCCATCAGCCCGGCGGACGAGATCAAGATCGTCGATGCCGCCGGTGCGCCGGTATCGCCCGGGCAGCCCGGCATGCTGGCCACGCGCGGTCCGTACACCTTCTGCGGCTACTACGCCAGCCCCGAGCAGAACGCCAGTGCGTTCGACCAGGACGGTTTCTATTACTCGGGGGATCTGGTGCAGCTCACCCCCAGCGGCGACCTGCGGGTGGTCGGGCGCATCAAGGACCAGGTCAACCGGGGTGGCGAGAAGATCGCCTCCGAAGAGATCGAGAACCTGATCGTGCTGCACCCGGACGTCACCCACGCCGGCCTGGTGGCCATGCCGGACGACGCACTGGGGGAAAAGAGCTGCGCCTTCGTGGTGGCCCGCGACCCAGCCCTCAAGCCGTCGGCATTGCGTCGCCATCTGCTCGAGCTGGGGATCGCCGAGTACAAGCTGCCCGACCGTATCCGCCTGATCGAGCGCATGCCGCTGACCCCGGTCGGCAAGATCGACAAGCAGCGCCTGCGTCACCTGCTGACCGTGGACAACACCCGCACCTGGCTGCAGAGCCGTCTGCGCCAGCTGATCGAGGACGGCGAGACGCTCGACCCGCAGGAAAACCTGATTTTCTACGGGCTGGATTCGTTGAGCGTGATGAAGCTGGCCGCCGAACTCAAGACCCGCGGCGTCGAGGTGAGCTTCGAGGAGCTGGCCCGTTCGCCCACCCTCGACCAGTGGTGGTCGCTGGTCGAATCACGCCAGAAGGCCGCCTGAAGCTTCAGGCCTGAGGCCGGTCGTGCCTTCGTCAGGCACAACCGGCGGGTTCATTCAAGGGAGTTGAACATGATCCTGACCCACGAGGACCAACGCCGACTGGATGCGTTCTGGCAGCATTGCCTGGAAAACCAGTACTTCAACATCGGCTACCCGGAAAACGCCGACTTCGATTATGCGCCGCTGCACCGTTTCTTCCGGTTCTCCATCAACAACTGCGGCGATTGGGGCGAGTCGAGCAACTACGTGCTCAACTCCTTCGATTTCGAGCGCGAGGTGATGGCGCAGTTCGCCGAGCTGTTCCGCATCCCGCTGGCCGACAGCTGGGGCTACGTCACCAACGGCGGCACCGAGGGCAACATGTTCGGCTGCTACCTGGCGCGCGAGCTGTTCCCGGACGGTACGCTGTACTACTCCAAGGACACCCACTACTCGGTGGCCAAGATCGTCAAGCTGCTGCGCATCCCGTGCCGGGCGGTCGAATCCTTGCCGAACGGGGAGATCGACTACCAGGACCTGTTCGACAAGGTGGTGGCCGACGGCGCGCGTCACCCGATCATCTTCGCCAACATCGGCACCACCGTGCGTGGCGCGGTGGATGACATCGCCCGGATCCAGCAGCTGATGGCGCAGGCCGGGATCGCCCGCGACGACTACTACCTGCACGCCGACGCCGCGCTCAGCGGCATGATCCTGCCTTTCGTCGAGCGGCCGCAGCCGTTCACCTTCGCCGACGGCATCGACTCGATCTGCGTGTCCGGGCACAAGATGATCGGTTCGCCGATTCCCTGCGGCATCGTGGTGGCCAAGCGCGAGAACGTCGAGCGGATCTCGGTGGAGGTCGACTACATCGCCGCGCAGGACAAGACCATCAGCGGTTCGCGCAACGGGCATACGCCAATGATCCTGTGGGCCGCACTGCGCAGCCATACGCCGACGCAATGGCGTCAGCGCATCCGGCGCAGCCTCGAAGCGGCCCAGTACGCAGTGGAGCGTTTGCAGGCCGGCGGCATTCCTGCCTGGCGCAATGACAACTCGATCACCGTGGTCTTCCCACGGCCGTCGGCCGCCATCGCGCGCGACTACAGCCTGGCCACCTCGGGCGACGTCGCACACCTGATCACCACGCCACACCACGACGACCGCAGCCGCCTGGACGCGCTGATCGACGCCTTGATCGCCGAGCACCGCGCCCAGACCAGGCCGCCACGCGCGACGCTGGCCGCCCCGGCGGGTCGACGCTCGGCTTGCGGTCGAACGACCACGGCTCAGTTCGACGTCATCTGAGGCTTTTCCATGTCAGAGGAATCCACCATGTCCGACCGCAAGGCGCCCGACGCCTGCACCAGCCTGTCCGATATCCGGGTCGGCATCGACTTTCATGACCGGCAGATCTTCGAGGCGCTGTGCCAGCGCCTGAAGTACGTGAAGGCCGCTGCCCGGTTCAAGCCGAACGAACAAGCGATTCCGGCCCCCGAGCGGGTGGTGGCGATGCTCGAGGAGCGCTTGGGCTGGGCCGCCGGGACCGAACTGGACGCCGCGTTCGTCGAATCGCTGTACACCACCATCATTCACTGGAACATCGACCAGCAGATTGCCCACTGGCGCGCGATGCATGCCGCGCCAGAGGGTGACCGGGCGCAGTGACCTGCGCAGGCCAGGTCAGGCCTGGATGCGGAACTGCTTGACCAGCCTGTTCAGCTCCACCGCCAGGCGCGACAGCTCGGAGGTTGCGATCGCGGTCTGGCCGGCCCCTTCCGCTGCCTGGCTGGACAGGTCACGGATGCTGATCAGGCCACGGTCCACTTCACGGGCCACCTGCGCCTGCTCTTCCGATGCCGTGGCGATCAGCACGTTGCGTTCGGTAATGTTGCCGATCGACTCGGTGATCTCGACCAGGGCACTGCCAGCGCCTTGGGCGGTGTCGCGGGTTTTCTGCGCTTGGGTGTTGGTGTGATCCATCGCCGAGACGGCGGCCTCGGTGCCTTTCTGGATCGAGCTGATCATTTGCTCGATCTCGCTGGTCGATTGCTGGGTGCGGTGGGCCAGGGCGCGCACCTCGTCGGCCACCACCGCAAAGCCGCGTCCCGCCTCACCGGCGCGGGCAGCCTCGATCGCCGCGTTGAGCGCGAGCAGGTTGGTCTGTTCGGCGATCGCGCGGATGACGTCCAGCACACGGCTGATGTCGGTGGCCATGCCGGCCAGCCCCTGGACTTCGTGAGAAGCGTCCTGGACACGCGCGACCATCACGTTGATGGCCTGCACGGTCTCGTCGACGCGCTCGCGGCCAGCCACGGCGGCCTCGTTGGAGCGGTTGGCGGCGTCCGACGCGGCCGAGGCGTTGCGGGCGACCTCTTCGACGGCCGCGCTCATTTCGGTGACCGCGGTCGCGGCCATTTCCACTTCGTGGTTCTGACGCACCATGCCTTTGCTGGCGTCCTCGGTCACCGCGTGCATCTGCTCGGACGTGGAGGCCAGCTGGTTGGACGAGTCGGAGATCGACGCCAAGGTCGTGCGCAGGCCCTGCTGCATGGCCTTCAAGGCCTGGATGAGCCGGGCCACTTCGTCATGCCCGTCGGCCTCGATGACTTCGCTCAGGTCATTGGCCGCGATGCGTTCGGCGATGGCCAGCGACTGGCTGATCGGCGTGGTGACGCTGCGGGTGTAGAGCAGGGCGAGCACGACGGCTGCCAGCGTGCCGACCAGGATGAACGCGATCACGATGAAGGTGGCCTGCTCGTAGGTACGGGTGGCGTCTTCACCGGCCTTCTTGGCCTTGTCGTTGTTCAGCTGGATCAGGTCCTTGATGTCGTCGGCCACGGTATCGGCAACCTGCTTCATCGGACCGCTGGCCAGGGTGACGGCTGCATCCAGGCTGCCGGCGGCGATCAGGGCCAGGTACTGGTCCTGGGATTGTTCATAAGCGGCGAAATGCTGGGACAGCTCGGCGAACTGTTGCTTGCCGGCCGGCGTGACGATGAAGCGCTCCAGCCGCGCCAGAAGTTCCACCATGTTGGCGCGGGCCTTGCGCACGTCCGCCAGCGCCTGGGCCTTGCGGCTTTCGGGTTCGACGGGGTTGCGCAGGCGCGCGTTGTCGCCACGGATGCTGACGAACTCACGGTCGAGCGAGCCCAGCAACGCGATGCTGGGCAGCACGTTGGTCTCCACGAACTTCTCGGAGTCATTCAGGCTCGAGGCCTGCTTGAGCGCGATCAACCCCAGCGCAATGATCATCACGCAGAAGAAGCCGAAGCAGAGGATGGAGCGGGGGGCGAGGTTGAGCTTGCGTAGTAACATGGCGTGAACCCTGAGCGTTTTATATACACTCGGCGCGTTCCCGGCGATCTTTAGGCGCTGCCTATCACCACAATTGATTTACTTGATCCACGTCACGGTTTTTTTGACATTCCGTTGACGTCTTCTCACGGCGCTGGCGCCTAACCTTTGCGGTACCCCAACCCGGGGGCTTGAGCGAGCAGGTGCGCCTTGGCCAGAAAAGCGATGAGACACTCTCATGTCCGACGTGACCTCAGGGCTTCATGCCTGTGGGGACCTGGTCAGGCCTTGGCTCTCCTGCTGACGTTGATTTCGATCAGCGGCTGCCAGAGCACCTCCGAGCGCCTGCTCGCCGAAGGCTATCCACCCCTGTTCGTGGAGGGATTCACCGATGGCTGCGCCAGTGGCCGTCATGCGGCTGGCGAGCTGGACGGGTTTCGCAAGAACGTCCCGGTCTACCTGCAGCAACCGAACTATGCCTTGGGCTGGGACGACGGGTTTCGCCAATGCCAGGCACGTGCCGACAGCGAACTCGAACAACGCCTGGTGCGTGACAGCGAGGCCGATCGGGCCTGGCGGCATAGCAAGGATCAGGCGTGGGGCCAGGCCTTGAGGCCGTCGTCGCGTACGCCGTGACGGCGTTCGAAGTGTATTCACAGCCAGCACGCGATCGACGGCGTCGAGGTTCAGGGAAGAAGGCGCGTGTGCCTGGCGTGCCCGTTCGCCATCGAGGGGAGTCCTCATGTCTTCCAGAACACAACAGACGACGCTGAGCATCCGCGGCGTCGAGAACGGCCTGGCGGGCGGCAGACCGCTGCGCAGTGCGCACTTTCTGGTCGTGTCGCCCGCCTGGCGTGACGCCGAAGCGCGCGGGCCTTCGGCGCACCCCTCAAGGGAAGATGATCCGCAGAGGACGATTAGCGACCCCCTGAAACGTTCGCTGGCGCTTGCCGGGGAGTGGCACGGCGTCTTCGCCAGTGCGCTGTTCGTCTCGATCACCGACACGGGCCATGCGCGCGTCCTGGGCCGGATGAATGCCGCCGCCTGGCGGCAATGGGCAGACCACGCAGCCAGCTGAACGGCGGGCCCAGGCAAGGCTTGCGGGCTTGCCTGCCTGGGCCAGAAGGGTGGCTCAACCTGGCGTGATGCCAGGCTGAACGTCAGGTGCCGGTCGCGACCGGGTCTTGCCGTGCCAGGCGAAGGCCAGCACCATCGCCAGGCCCAGGGCTGCCACGCCAGCGCCGGCGAGGGAGATGGCCGGGTAGCCCCAGCCTGCCTTGATCACCGAGCCGCCCAGGGCAGCGCCCACCGCATTGCCCAGGTTGAAGGCACCGATGTTGACCGCCGAAGCCAGGTTGGGAGCGTCCTTGGCCGCTTCCATCACGCGCATCTGCAACGGCGGGACCAGCGCGAAGCTGGCGATGCCCCAGACCAGGATGGCCACAGCGGCCGGCAGCGGCCAGCGCATCAGCACGGTGAAGGCCAGCAGCACCACGATCAGCACGCTCAACGAGGCGATCAACGTACGGTCGATGGAGCGGTCCGCCGCCTTGCCGCCCCACAGGTTGCCCAGGGTCAGGCCGATGCCGAACAGCACCAGCATGGCGGTGACGAACAAGGTCGAGGCCTGGGTTTCACGGGTCAGGATCGGCGCGATGTAGGTGAACACGGTGAACATGGCGCCCGAACCGACCACGGTCAGCGCCAGCGCCGCCAGCACCGGGCCCCGGCCCAGCACGCGCAGTTCGGCCAGCACACCGTCGCTCGGGGGCAGGGCCACGTTGGGCAGGGCGAACCAGAGCGCCGCCATGGTCAGCACGCCCAGGCCGGAGATGCCCCAGAACGCCTGACGCCAGCCGAGCAGTTCACCGAACCAGGTGGCCAACGGCACACCGCCGATGGTCGCCAGGGTCAGCCCCATGAACATGGCGGCCACCGCCCCGGCGCGTTTGTCGGGCGCCACCACGCTCGCGGCCACCAGGGCACCGACGCCGAAGAAGGCGCCGTGGTTGAGCGAGGTGACCACGCGGGCGATCAGCAGGCTGGTGTAGTCGGTCGCCAGGGCCGACATCACGTTGCCCAGGGTGAAGATGGCCATCAGGCCGATCAGCAGGTAGCGACGGGGAATGCGCCCGGTGGTCAGGGTCATCAGGGGTGCGCCGATCAGCACGCCGAGCGCGTAAGCGCTGATCAGCAGGCCGGCCGCCGGGATGGAGACGCCCAGGTCCGCGGCGATGCCAGGCAGCATGCCCATGGGCGCGAACTCGGTGACGCCGATGCCGAAGGCACCGGTGGCCAAGGCCAGAAGAGGGGGGTTGATACGCATGTGAACAGCTCCTTATCTATGCGGCGAATGCTAAGCTACTGCCGAGAATGCCGGTAGCCGGTGATTTTGATATGCACCTGTGCGTGGGAGGCACGAATGGATCTGGGTGGACGGTCAGGCGAGATGGTCGTGTTCGACCGCGTGGTACAGGAAGGCAGCTTGTCGGCGGCCGCGCGGGCGCTGCACGTGACGCCCTCGGCCATCAGTCGCTCCATCGCGCGCACCGAGCAGCGCCTGGGGACACGCCTGCTGTTGCGCACCACCCGGGCCATCGCCCTGACCGCCGAGGGCGAGGCCTACCTACGCGCTGCGCGGCGCATCCTGGCGGACCTGGCCGAAGTGGAAGAGGCCATCGCCGACCAGGGCGTACCGCAAGGGCGATTGAGGGTCAGCGCCGCCCTCGGCCACGGCCGCAAGACCATCGTGCCGCTGGTGGCGGCGTTCAGTGCGCGTTACCCGAACATCGTGGTGGACCTGGCCCTGGGCGACGAGGTGGTCGACATCCTGGCCGGGCAGGCTGACGTGGCGATCCGCTTTGGTCAGTTGGCCGACAGCCCGCTCACCGCGCGCTACCTTGGCGTCACCGGCCAGGTGGTGGTGGCGTCGCCTGCCTACCTGGCACTTCACGGCACCCCGCAGGTGCCGGAGGATCTGCTGCAGCACAATTGCCTGCGCTTCAATTTCCGCCGTGCCGAGCCGGACTGGCCCTTCGTGCGCGACGGTCAGACATATGCGTTGAAGATCTCGGGCAACATCCAGTGCAACAGCGGGGAAGCCCTGGCCCAACTGGCCCGGGAAGGCGCCGGCATCGCCCGCATCGGTGCTTTCAGCGTGGCCGACGACCTGCGCAGCGGTGTGCTCGTGCCGCTGTTGGAGGCCTGGAACCCCGGCGATCAGGAGCCCATCCATGCGGTATTCGTCGGCGGCGCGGCGATGCCGGCGCGGGTGCGGGTGTTCGTGGATTTTCTGATGGCGCATCATCGGTGGTGAGCAGAAGAGGCGAGTGTTGGGCGTTGCTAGCCTGCCGTGAAGGCGCATGACGTCGTCTACGCATTGATCAAGTCTCCGTCATGCACGATTCGAGAGCCCTTACATGGATATACCTTCTCGCTTCATGATCCACTCGACGTCGCACTGGCTCGTCAACCATCGTATGGACAGCGCATTGCCTGGCTACGTGATGCTAAGTGCGAAAATCATGACGCCTTCGTTGTCATCGCTTCCCTTTGACGCCTTGGTTGAGCTAGGTGTGTTGCAGGCAAGGATAGAAGCCACGATGAATGACTGCCTGAAGCCCAAGCGCGTGTACATCGGTCGTTTCGGGCATGGCGAAGGCTATCCTGTACATTTCCATTTCATACCGATCTACCACTGGGTGGAAACGCTGTTCTGGGATGACGCCCGATACAGGGCGTTGCAAGACTTCGGTTCGCTCGACTGCGCCTTGCCCCAGACCGATGGGGCGGAATTGATGCTCTTCGTGTGGCGAGAGTTCTGTGAACGTCCCGATCCTCCGCATTCGCCGGGAGCGTCCATCGACGACACGATCATCGCACTACGCCGTACATTCGACGACCACTCATGCTGGACGAATCCGTAGATTGGCGCCTTGAGGCGGTGTCTTGCTTTCCAATCGTCGAGAAACGGAGAGTCGTTCCAATTTCTTGAAGGTTGTCGTAGTCCGATATTTGTAGCCCGCTACTAACGGAGACTTCCATGCCTGACATTACCCTGCGCAACGCCATCACCGCCTGGCGCCTGCTGCTGGAAGACGACAGCTACCGCCTGGACTGGCCGGACGATTACCACGCCACGCTCCTCGAACGCGCCGATGAAATGAAGGCCAGCGGCCTGATCGGTGAGCACGACTGGCAGCTGCTCAAGGACGCCGCCGACACGGCCCTGCAACAGACCCGTGCCTCGCTCGAGCAACAACAGCGCGACTGCCTGAGCATTCGCAAGCTGCGCCTGCCTAGCGTCGATTGACGGATAGCGCCTGGGTCTGCCAAAAAGACTCTCGCTTACCTGGCGCCAGGCCGCTGTTCTTCGAGACGGCACTTGGCTGCTGCGCAGCCTGGACTTCAATCCGTTCTCGTGGAGAGCTGACCCACACACTGCATGCGTATTAACATTCCTTTCAGGAATGGCATCCATGATTCGAATGAATTTTCCTCATGGCCGCAGGCCACGTAAGGTCGACGCTCTACCAGGAGGGTTGACCATGCACACCACACACCCAACGGCCGTCGATAAATTCGATGCCTCGCGCGCCAGCGAATACGCACAGCAGAGTCGCATCGCCTTGGCAGGATACGAGGCGTGTCATGAGCTGTCGGCCTGCATGCTGGCCGCTTCTCTGAGCGAGGGACGTCATGCCCACGTGCTGGTGGTGGGTGCAGGAGACACTGCCCAGGAAATCCTCGCCATGGCGCACCTCGAGCCACGCTGGCGGTTCACCGCTGTCGATCCCTCGCCCTCGATGCTCGAGGCTGCCCGGCAGCGGCTGGCCTCCCATGGGGTACAGGCCCGCACGGAATGGGTGCTGGGGCCTGTCGAGACGTTGACGTCCATGACGCGCTACGACGCCGCGACAGTGATCGGCGTGCTTCATCACGTGCCTGGCGATGAAGCCAAACACCGGCTGCTCGGCGCGATCCAGGCGCGGTTGAAACCGGGGGCACCGCTCATTGTCGCTGGGAAAGATTCTGCAAGGTGCCGACCCGCCACACACCGAGGCGGCCGTGCAACGTCTGTTGAGCGAAGCAGGGTTCGGTGAGGCCGTGCCGTTTTTCAGCAGCCTGTTCTGGGGGGCTTGGTTGACGCGCACCACGCGTTGAGCGGCCTGCGCTTCAGAAGCCGCTGGGTCGAATGTGTGAATGCCTTGGGCCGACAGGAGCGGCCATCCTCTCAAGGCAGAACGCGAGACCGCTCAGGGGCACGCATGGCGTGAGTCCCGTAGCTGCATCGTCAGGCGTTCGACCACTTCGGCTTCCACAGCGCCTTCAGCCACCTCCACCCCGAACACGGCACAACACGCTGAAGCCGTCCCCTCACTGACGCGGTAGACGGCGATGACACTGTCCGGCCCGCACCCGGTATGCCCACAGAGCGAGCGGCCATCGGCGATCACGCCCTGCATCACGCCAAGCCCATACCCTGCCGTGACCCAGGGCCGCCCCGGCAAGGGGCCGCCCAAGTGCCGCGCGTCTTGCAGCGCCTCACGCAAACGCGCCGGTAGCAGATCGCCGGCAAGCAGACGCTCCAGCAGAAGCACGGCCTGCGACAGTGGCCCGATCAGCAGACCGTGATAGACCCAGGCAGGATCGTACGACGCACGCACGCCCAGGCAATGCGGGTGCAGGTCGTCGCGCGTCCTGACCCAGCGCACGCCCGACAGACCCAGTGGGCGCAGGATGCGCTGGCTCACCGCGTCTTCGAGGGCCAGTCCCGTCAGCTGTTCGATGACCTGGCCGACCCTCCAGTACCCGACGTTCGAGTACCCCCATTGCGTACCGGGGGCGTACCTGAGGCGTGTGCCCTCCAATCGCTGCAGCATGTCGGCGACGGGCCAGGCGGATTCGCCCTGGGCGACCGCCGTGTGATACGCAGCCAGTTCACCGTAATCGGCCAGCCCCGCCTCATGCCGCAGCAGCTGGCGCAGGGTGAACGGCCATCCCGCCACCGGCGCGTCCAGCGTCGTCAGGCCATCACGCACCAGGGACAGCGCAGTCGCAGCGAGAACGGTCTTGGTGAAGCTCCACCACGGCACGACGGCGTCCGGGGTGTCGGACGGCAGCAGTCGTCCGTTGCACACGAGCGCGCTGAACATGGTCCTCCCGCATTCGAATGGGGCGACCGCCGACCTTCAGGTCTGCTGGCCGCCAGGGCGCATGGGCTAGAGCACGAAGTCCGATGCCGTCAGGCTGGTGATGCCCACCATCTGGATGGCGAACTCCGGTGCGCTGTCCGTGTCGGTGTTGCCGTACAGCACGCCGTCCTGGAACTTCAGTTGCCCTGCGGTGGTGAACGCCACCGTGCCCTTGATGAAGGTATGGAACGCCTCGTTGGCCGCCGTCGCAGTGTTGGCGTCCAGCGCCCCCAGGTCGATCTTGTCCTCGCCGCGCTTGAAGTCGGTGATGACATCCCACGTGGCACGCGTCAGCCCCATGTCGTTCAGCGAGGTGAACACGAAGGCGTCCTTGCCGGTGCCACCGGTCAGGGTGTCCTTGCCCAGCCCACCGACCAGCCGGTCGTTGCCGGCACCTCCGATCAGGATGTCGTTGCCGGCGCCGCCGGTGAGGACGTTGTTCGCCGCGTTGCCCGTCAGCGTGTTGGCCAGGGCGTTGCCCGTCCCGTTGATTGCGGACGTGCCCGACAGTGTCAGGTTTTCCTGATAGTCGCCCAGGGTGCGGGTCACGCTGGCGATGACCGTGTCGATGCCGCCGTTGGCCGAGGTCTCGATGACCTTGTCGTTGGCCGAGTCGACGTAGTAGGTGTCGTTGCCCATTCCGCCGATCATCGTGTCGGCACCCGCGCCGCCATTGAGCACGTTGTTGCCGGCGTTGCCGGTCAGCGTGTTGGCCAGGGCGTTGCCGGTGCCATTGATGTGGGCATTGCCGGACAGGGTCAGGTTCTCTTGGTACTCGCCCAGGGTGCGGGTCACGCTGGCGATGACCGTGTCGATGCCGCCGTTGGCCGAGGTCTCGATGACCTTGTCGTTGGCCGAGTCGACGTAGTAGGTGTCGTTGCCCATTCCGCCGATCATCGTGTCGGCACCTGCGCCGCCATTGAGCACGTTGTTGCCATCGTTGCCGGTCAGTGTGTTGGCCAGGGCGTTGCCGGTGCCGTTGAGGTGGGCCTTGCCGGATAGGATCAGGTTCTCCTGATAGTCGCCCAGGGTCCAGCTGACGCCGGAGACGACCGTATCGAGGCCGCCCTTGGCCGAGGTCTCGATGACTTTGTCGTTGGCCGAGTCGACGTAGTAAGTGTCGTTGCCCAGGCCGCCGATCATCGTGTCGGCGCCCGCGCCGCCATTGAGCACGTTGTTGCCGTCGTTGCCGGTCAACGTGTTGGCCAGGGCGTTGCCCGTGCCGTTGAGGTGAGCCTTGCCGGACAGGGTGAGGTTTTCCTGGTAGTCGCCCAGCGTGCGGGTGACGCTGGAGATGACCGTGTCGATCCCGCCCTTGGCCGAGGTTTCCAGCACGACGTCATCGACCGAATCGACGTAGTAGGTGTCATTGCCCATCCCGCCGATCATCGTGTCGGCACCCGCACCGCCGTCGAGGATGTCGTTGCCATCGCCGCCGTCCAGCCGGTCACGACCTCCCATGCCCTTGAGCACGTCATTGCCCGCGCCACCCTCGACCCAGTCGTCGGCGCCGGTGCCGGTAAAGGTGTCGTTGCCTGCGGTCAGCACCTTCTTGCCGGCGCTCATCAGGATGCTGGTGTTGATGCCCAGGGCGGTCAGTTCGTTGGAGGAGTAGACACGTTGGTTACCTTGGAGGTCCTCAACTCTGACGCTAACGATGTTGTAGGTAGCAGTAGGGTTAACGGGGGCAATGAACCACGTTTGAGACGATGAGCTATCCGACCAAGAGTCATCGAATCCTGTGTTATTGAGGAAATCGTACTTACCTGCGTAAAGGCCGCTTGGCGAATGCGAGTAGAGAAACTCCTTGTCGAACGATATGAAAATACTTTTAATTCCTGACATGTCATCTGACGCTGTCCCATTAATCGTCAAGCCCGTCCAGCCTGCAGAAAGGTCAACGAACGTCGGAATAGTCAGGGATTTCAATTGTGGCGGAGTAATGTCATGCGTTGAGTTGATGAGTGTGACATTTGTATTGACGCCAAGTGCTATAAGTTCGTTGGGCGTATAAGAGCGAATATTGCCTTGGAGGTCTTCGACTTTTACGCTGGTGACATGGTAAGTGCCGGCTGCATTAGTAGGTGCGACAAACCAGGTTTGCGCAGAGGCGCCGTCTGACCACGCGTCGTCATATCCTGAATTGTTAAGAAAGCTGTAGTTGCCGGTGAAGGCGCCGTTTGCAGAATGCGAATATGCTATTTCTTTGTCGAAAGAAACAAAAACGCTTTTAATGCCTGCAAGATTATCCGATGCCAGTCCCGATACGGTCAGTGCGCTGTATCCAGAAGCCAGGTCGATCACTGTCGGAATGTGCAGAGCCTTCAGCACTGGGGGTGTGGTATCGGGTGTCGAATTCTTGAAGGTAACGCTTGTGTTTACACCTAGCTTTACCAGTTCGCTCGACGTATAGGTGCGTATGTTGCCTTCGAGGTCTTCTACCTTGACACGTGTGACAGTGTATTTGCCTGAGGCGTTGGTGGGTAGAACAAACCACGTTTGGGTCGATGCGCCATCCGACCAGCTATCGTCGTATCCCGAGTTGATCAGGAAGTCGTAATTTCCAGCATATGAATAGTTGGTTGAGTGAGAGTAAGCAAATTCTTTGTCGAATGAGACCATGATGCTTTTGATCCCCGACTTGTCATCGGACGCCTTCCCCGACACCGTCAGGCCCGCCTTCCCTGACCCAAGATCGACCACCGTCGGTATGCGCAGCGACAACAAGGTAGGGGCAAGGGTATCTGCAGTAGCGCTCATTGAACGTTATCCGTAAGCAGTCGAACATCGGGAAGGGTAGGGGGACAGCAAGGCTCAGTAGCGCAGGCGCCGAATCGGCATGTTCCCGCGCGTGTATTGTTGGTAACCGGTGTAGGGCAGCAGGAGGGTATCGACGACGCCCGACACGGCCATGTCGACCACGACCGGGTAGGGCGCCCAGTGCTCGCCGGGCCTGACCGGCCCGTTCAGCGTGCAGTACTGGTACGCCACGCCGCTGTAGGCACGCGGCAGGGAGTGGCAATAGCTGTCGTATTGAGCCAGGTCGTCGACGGCCTTCGATTCATTGGACAGGGTCCGAACGGTTCCGCATCCACACAGTGCCGCCGCCAGCACCCAGACAATCCATCGTTTCATCAGGCCACTCCAGTGATGGCCTAATCATAGCTCGGCTGGATCCCAACCTGCCACTGGGTGTCGAGCGCTGAATCGCGCCTCCCGACGAACGTCCGCTACCGGCTCAACGGGCCGCCGTCACGCGTCGGCAGCCGGCGAACAGGTCCAGCGCAGGGACGTAGGCCTGGGTGCTCACGTCGAGCAGGCCGAGCAGTGAATGGAACAGGTTGTCCTGGCTGAGCGCCGTCTCCCGTTTGCCTTGCAGGCACGGGGTATCGACCTGGAACGCCTGCTGGTACCCAGGCGAGAACCACATCAGCATCGGCACGTGTTTCTGTTCGTCCGGCGCCAGCAAATAGGGCGTGCCGTGCAGGTACAGGTTGTACTCCCCGAGCGATTCGCCGTGATCGGAGAGGTACAGCACCGCGCTGTCGACCGTGCGTGCGTTGTCGCGCAGCTGGTCGATCAGGCTCGCCAACACATGGTCGGTGTAGGCGATGGAGTTGTCGTAGGCGTTGACGATGCTCTCCCGGCTGCAGGTCTCCAGCGCGTTGCTGCGGCACACCGGGGTGAACCGCTCGAAGGCCTGCGGATAGCGCTTGAAATATTCCGGGCCATGGCTGCCCATCTGGTGCAGGACCAGCACCGTGTCCCGGTCGAGGTGGTCGATCAGCTGCTGCAGGCCCTGAAGCAGGATCGCATCCCGGCACTCCCGGTTGGCGCACAGGACCGGGTCCTGGCGCTTGCTCACGTCCTCCAGCGTGACCCGGTCGCAGGTGCCCTTGCAGCCCGACTGGTTGTCGCGCCAGATCACCGCCAGCCCGGCGCGCGCGAGCACGTCGAGCAGCCCCTCCTGGTGGGTCGCACGCACCGCGTCATAGTGCCGACGGCCCATGTTGGAGAACATGCAGGGTACGGACACGGCGGTTTCCGTGCCGCACGAGGTCACGTGATCGAAGGCCACCAGGCCGTCTTCGTGGCTCAGCTCGGGCGTGGTGTCGCGGGGGTAGCCCAGCACGCCGAAATTCGCCGCCCGGGCGCTCTCGCCGACCACCAGGACGGTCAGGGACTTGCGCGTGTGGGTCGCCCAGCGAGCCTCGCGGTGCGCATCCTGAGCGATCGGCTCGAGCGGCTGCCGGGTCGCCTTCAGGTCCTCGCGGGCGTAGCTGATCGCGGCGCCGATGACATTGCTGGGCACCACCATCCAGTGCAGTTCGTGGTGGTTGCGAAACAGCGGTGCCAGGGCCTTGTAGTCCAGCAGGCTGACGCTGCCCATCAACGTCACGCAGACCACGGCCATCAGCCCCTTGCCCAGCAACTCTCGTGGCCAGGGACGATAGCGAATGGGCAGCGCCCACACGAGACCGGCAGGCAGCACGCCCCACAGCAGCAGGTGGCCGAACAGGGGCAGCGACAGCAGGCCCTGGACTTCACGCGCGTCGGTCTGCGCCACGTTGCGGATCATGCCGACATCGATCAGCACGCCGTACTGGCCCATGAAGTACGTGGCCCCTGCACTGAGCAGGAACAGCAGCGCCAGGGTCGGCTTCAGGGTACGGCCCAGGGTGAACAAGGTCAGCAGCAGGGTGAACGCGCACCCGATCAGCAGCATGAACGCCATCCGCATCAGCCAGCCCGACGCATCGGGCGCCGTGATGGCGACCAGATGCCGCCACAGCGTGCCGTTGAAGCCCACCAGCAAAAACACGCTGGCGAACACGATGACCCAGACCGGACGCACCGCTGCGCACTTGACCATGAAACCCCTCCACGCTCGACACCAGAAGCTTCGATGCAGGTGTGCACCGAAGAACGAAAGTGGCGCGCACGCTAGGGCAGCGAGCGTGGTGCTTTTGTGAAAACCGTCGTCAGGCTTCGTTGAATGCGCGCTTCACACCTGAAGATCGCGTTTCCAGGCCTCGGGCGACGGATTTTTCACATGGCTACGACATTCGCGGCAGGTTGAGCGGCGCAGGCTGCGGGCGCTTGTGGTTCCGGGCCGCACATCCGGTAGCCGTCGCCGCGCAGGGTGCGCAGCAGCTTGGTGCCAAAGGGTTTGTCCACGGCCTGACGGATCTGATGAATATGGCTGCGAATGCTGTCGACGTTCTTGTCATGCTCGGTCGATCCCCAGAGCAGCTGCTCCAGGGTCTTGCGCTTGACCAGGGCCGGGCTGCTGCGCATCAGCACTTCGAGAATCTTCAGGTTGGCCGAGCTGAGCTTGATCGGCACGTCGCCACGGCGCACCTGCAAGGTGTCGAGGTCGAGTTCCAGATCCAGCAGGGTGAGGGTGCGACCACGCTGCCCGTTGCGCCGGGACACGATCGCCTCGAGCCGCGCCAGGATCTCGGCCATGGCGAAGGGCTTGACCACGTAATCGTCAGCGCCCACGCCGAACCCCTTGAGGCGGTCCTCCAGCTCGTCGCGGGCGGTCAGCATGATGATGGCCGCCGCGCTATGGGCGCGCTGGCGCAACAGGTGGCAGATGTCGTTGCCATCGATGCCCGGCAGCATGATGTCGAGAATGATCGCGTCGAAGCGCCCGGTCTCGGCCAGGTGCAGGCCGGTCAGGCCGTCCCGGGCGCCGGTGACGGCATGGCCGCGGAGCTCGAAAAAGTCGACGAGGTTGTCATGGATGTCACGGTTGTCTTCAACGATCAGCAGGTTCATGCAGGCGCGTTCCTAAAAGCCACGATCGAACAGGGGCGGTGGGCAGGCGCGGCGGCGCGCCGCGACGCATTTGAAGGCCTGGGCGGTCGCGGTTGTGTCGACAAAACGTTAACTATTCGTGAAAGCCCATGCCAGGTGAACGGCGGGTTTCACGGTTTCTGGAGTCCGGTGAATGACCTCTGAATCACGTTCCCTCCACGCGGCCTCGCGGCCCTTCGATTTTCGCCTGGCCATCGGCGTGCCCGTGCTCCTCATGCTGGCGCTGCTGGCGAGCGACGTGGCCGTCATCGACCTGCCGCTGGCGCACCTGTTCTACGTGCCCGGCGAGGGGTTCATCGGCCGGCACAGCTACTGGCTGGAAACGGTGCTGCACGAGCGCGTCAAGCAGGCCGTGCTGGTGTTCACCCTGGCGCTGCTGGTCGCCCTGATCGCCAGCCTGTTCAGCGCTGCACATCGCGCGTGGCGAAGACCCTTGGCCTACACCGTGCTGACGATCGCGCTGTGCACCGGCATCGTCACCCCACTCAAGGTGGTGACCGACGTGCAATGCCCCTGGAGCCTGCAGGACTTCGGTGCCAGTGAGCCTTACGTCCCGTTGCTCGGGGAACGCGTGGACTCGGCCAAGCCGGGCCGCTGCTGGCCTGGCGGGCATGCCTCCACCGGCTTCGCCCTGCTGGCCCTGTACTTCGCCTTGCGCGACCGGCACCCACGGGCCGGTCGCATCGCCTGCGCCCTTGCCCTGTCGCTCGGCCTGCTGCTGTCGGTCGGGCGCATGCTGCAAGGCGCGCATTTCCTGTCCCATAACGTCTGGACCCTGCTGATCGACTGGCTGATCGCGGTGCTGTGCTATCGCTGGCTGCTGTATCGCCCAGGTCCGCATGGCGACGCACGCGCACCGGCGCCAGGACACGCTGCCGGGTGATGCACGCGTACCCGCGGGTTCAGGTTTTTTTCACATGCGCTTCACCACTGCCCCATGGAGCGCTGCCTAGAGTGCCGCCATCCAAAGGTGCCCATACCGGGTCGCCACGCACCTTGTCCACCTGTCGGAGCGACGCCATGCAACCCGCTGTCCTGCCATCTCCCACTGTGTCTCAGTCCTCACCGAAACGCCGGGCCTACGCCCGAGGGTGGGTGAAAGGCGTGGTCGGCCTGGCGCTCGTACTGACTGCGCTCGCGGCCTGGTATGCCTCGCAGACCCGCGTGCCGGAGGTGAGCAGCGCCGCTCAATGGCGCGACAGCGGCATCGCCGCGCAGTGGGCCCAGGGCAACGTGGTCCTGCTGATCCGCCATGCCGAGCGCTGCGACCGCTCCGAGCACACCTGCCTGGCCGACCCTGAAGGGATCACCGTGCCGGGCAGCCAGCGCGCCATCGACGTCGGCAGAGGCCTGGCCCTGTTGCCCCAGGACGGCGTCGAACGCGTGAGCAGTCCGGAGGTGCGGACACGGCAGACTGCCCAGTTCATCTTCGGCCAGCCGCTGGCCACCCAGGACTGGGTGGGCGATTGCGACAAGGACTTCGCCCAGGCCGCGCTCGATCATAAACAGGCCGGGCACAACCTGATCCTGGTCACCCACAGCGGGTGCATCGACCAGCTCGAGCGGCGCCTGCACGTGCCGGGCGGAGAGCGCTCCAGCGCCTATGCCAGCGCGCTGTTCGTCGCCGTGCCTGAGGCGGGCAGGGCGCGTCTGCTCGGGCAAGTGAAGGCCGGCGAGTGGGCGCACCTGCTGGCCGGGGGGGGGGGGCGCTGAAGACCTCGACAGACCGCGAAGGTCTTCAGGAGGCATTGACCCTCTGTCGGTGACACGTCGAGCGTGTGATCAAAACCATTCAAGTCTGGGCAGAACGTCACGATAACCCTGCAAGCTTTTTAACTTCGTGCGGGTGACCCATGCTTGCGAAACGTACTATTGCCCAGACCCTCGGCGCCGGCTTCGGGGTCGTCATCCTGATCATCTGCATCCTGATCGGCGTTGCTCGCAACGGCTTTGGCGAGATCAACGACACCACGCGCTGGAACATCCACACCTACAAGGTGCTCGATGGCGCCGCGACGCTGTTGATCAGCCTGACCAACGTCGAGACGGGGATGCGTGGTTTTGCCTTGAGCGGCCAGGACGACTTCCTGCAACCGCTGGCCTCCGGCAAGGCCGATTTCGAAAAGACCTGGAATGAACTCAAGACGCTCACGTCGGACAACCCGGTCCAGCAAAAGCGCCTGGACGAGATCAAGGCCACTCAGCAGCGCTGGATGAGCGACGACATCGACGCGACCATCGCCTTGCGTCGCAACGTCGTGGCCGGTCAGGCGACCCTGGAGGATGTCGTGCAACGCATCACCGCGCGCCAGGACAAGGTCAAGATGGATGGCATGCGTGCACTCATCGCCGAGATGCAGGCCGATGAAGCCAAGCTGCTGACGGTGCGCACGGACACGATGGAAAGGGCCAGCAACGTGGCCAACCTGAGCCTGATGGTGGGCGGCGTCGTGGCGGCCCTGTTGGCGCTGACCATTGCCGTGGGGCTGTCTTCGTCCATCCGCAAGCGGCTCAATGCAGCCATCGCGGTCGCCGACGGCATCGCCGCGGGTCGGCTCGATGGCCACATCGATACGCAGGCGAGCGACGAAATCGGTCATCTGATGAAAGCCTTCGCCGGCATGCAGGCACGTTTGCGCTCGATGATCACCGACATCAAGGGCGGCGCTCAGCAACTGCTCGAGTCTGCCCGCGAGATCGCGCATACCTCCGAAGCGCTGACGGCCGCGGCCCATGAACAATCGCACTCGGCTTCGTCCATGGCGGCGACGGTGGAAGAGCTGACCGTCAGCATCGGCCATGTGGCCACCAGCGCCAACGAGGCCCATGCGATCTCCACCGACTCCGGCAAACTGTCGACCGACGGTGGCGCGGTGATCCAGAACACCCTGCACAGCATGGGTCGCATCGCCGGCACCGTGCAGCATTCGGCGCAACAGATCGGCGAACTGGGTCGGCACATCGAACAGATCACCTCGGTCGTCAACGTGATCAGCGCGATCGCCGAGCAGACCAACCTGTTGGCCCTGAACGCGGCCATCGAAGCGGCCCGTGCCGGGGAACAGGGGCGTGGCTTCGCCGTGGTGGCGGACGAAGTGCGTCTGCTCGCCCAGCGCACCGGGACCTCGACCTCGGAGATCGGGGAGATGATCGGCAAGATCCAGTCCAGCGCCCAGGATGCCGTCAGCCAGATGGACGTGGGGGTCGAGCAGGTCAACCAGGGGCTGGAGCTGACCCATTCGGCCAACGCCGCGATCGAGCAGATCCGCGGTGGCTCCGGTCGCATCATCGGTGTGGTGGACCAGATTTCCGTGGCCCTGAACGAACAGACGGCGGCCAGTCAGGACGTGGCGCGCAGCGTGGAGCGCATTGCCCAGATGGCGCAAGAGAGCAGCGAGCGCATTCGCGGGGCTTCGCAGAGCGCGGCCAACATCGAGCAGCTGGCGCATGCATTGGACAAGCAGGTGGCCCAGTTCACGTTGTAAGGGCTTGCAGTGTCAGACTGTGGCGCCGAGTACGTAGTACGATGCCCCATTGGCGTCTCCTCAGCGAAGGAACGAAGACACGGCCACTGCATCGGCTGGAATACGTCTCGCGTCAACGAGCGGCGGTATTTCGGCCGCTCGAACCTTTCAGCCAACGGGTAGCTGCTAACGCTGCCCTCAGAAACCAGCGCTGAATCCACGGAACACGCTGCCGATCAACAGCGCGCCCCAGGCGGGCGTCGTCGGTAGGAACAGGCACTTTGGTCTACAGGATCAAGCAGGGAACATCAGATGAGAATGTATGAGGAGAGGCGTTCGGGCGACCGGATGCCTGACGGGCGCGAACCTTCACCGAACATGAAACCGAACGGCTCGAGCGTATGTGATAGGAGCGTCAGAGCGGGGCTGGCGAGCGTGCTGGCATCGATTGCGCTGTCGGGCTGCGTGGTGAATGGCTATGAGCAATCTTACGTACCCACCAGTCAAACCTATGACCCCCGCGTGGACCGTGTCGCGCCTGCTCCAGAGCAGCCCGAGGTCAGCCTGGTAGCCTCCAGTGACGTCAAGGCAACGAGTGAACGCTTGATGCGCAGGGGATTCGACACGCTTGGCTACTCCATCTTCAAAAGTGCCGCGAGTATGCCGGACAGTATGGCTATCAAGCAGGCCAAGCGGCTCGGCGCCGATCTTGTCATGATCGTTGCTCCCGAATACGCCGGTAGTTATCAAACGACCGACACGGTGTCGGAGCCCGTTGGTAGAACGTCGTCCCGCACCACGATAACCGATCGCAAGGGCCGCCCTACGGGCGAGACGGCAACCACTGAAAGTACTATCTACGCGACTCGATATGTGTCCAGAACCGTTGACCTGACCAGTTATGCCGCCATGTACTGGGTGCGTAGAAAAACGGGTATCGGTTTCTTGCTTAAAGAACTGACGGATGAACAGAGAGGGGCACGTCAAACGAATGCGGGCGTACAGATAACCGTGGTCTTTGATGGCAGCCCTGCCGAGCGCGCGGATTTGATGATAGACGACATCATCGAATCGATCGACGGCAAACGCATTACCAACGTCCAGTCGCTAGGTGACATACCCTGTGTGTCCGGCAAGGCGCTGAAAGTCGTCATCACGCGCGGCAACAAACAATTGGAAAAAACGCTTGTCTTGGATGAGCTGTGCCAACGCCAGCCCTACGTTGGCAGCGCAAGAATCGGGCCTTGGACGGCTTGGGGCAAGAACTTCGTAGGCGAATGGAAACCCTGGCAATAGGGCGATCGCGTCCGCTCGAAAAGACGTGGATACCCTTGCCCCTGAGGCTGGCGTTCGGAGGTGAGCCTGTCGGACGCTTGCCTTCGAGCTTCGAGAGCGCCATTGGGTAGGGTTACCGCCAATTGAGCAGGGGATTGAGTTGGCAGAACGCCGAAAGGAGGGAGGGCATGAGGGGCTTGTATGTTAGAATTGGGCCCAAAATAGGCCCAAACCCTTCGTTAGGCCTGAATCACCCCTCTGAACGCCCCGCAGGATAAGCTCTTGATCTCTACCGCCAACATCACCATGCAATTCGGTGCCAAGCCGCTGTTCGAAAACGTCTCGGTCAAGTTCAACAACGGCAATCGTTATGGCCTGATCGGCGCCAATGGTTGCGGCAAGTCGACCTTCATGAAGATCCTGGGTGGCGATCTGGAGCCCTCCGGTGGGCAGGTGATGCTCGAGCCCAACACCCGCCTGGGCAAGCTGCGCCAGGACCAGTTCGCCTACGAAGACTTCAGCGTCATCGACACGGTGATCATGGGCCACGAGCAGCTGTGGAAGGTCAAGGCCGAGCGCGATCGCATCTACTCGCTGCCGGAAATGACCGAAGAAGACGGCATGGCCGTCGCCGAGCTGGAAACCGAATTCGCCGAAATGGACGGCTACACCGCCGAGTCGCGTGCCGGTGAACTGCTGCTCGGCCTGGGCATCCCGCTGGAGCAGCACTTCGGCCCGATGAGCGAAGTGGCCCCAGGCTGGAAGCTGCGCGTGCTGCTGGCCCAGGCGCTGTTCTCCGACCCGGAAGTGCTGTTGCTCGACGAACCGACCAACCACCTGGACATCAACACGATCCGCTGGCTGGAAACCGTGCTGACCGCGCGCAACAGCACCATGATCATCATTTCCCACGACCGGCACTTCCTCAACAGCGTCTGCACCCACATGGCCGACCTGGACTACGGCGAGCTGCGCCTGTTCCCGGGCAACTACGACGAGTACATGACCGCCGCGACCCAGTCGCGCGAGCAGCTGCTGGCCGACAACGCCAAGAAGAAAGCCCAGATCGCCGAGCTGCAGACCTTCGTCAGCCGCTTCTCGGCCAACGCCTCCAAGGCCAAGCAGGCCACCTCGCGGGCCAAGCAGATCGACAAGATCCAGCTGGCCGAGGTCAAGCCGTCGAGCCGGGTCAGCCCGTTCATCCGCTTCGAACAGACCAAGAAGCTGCACCGCCAGGCGGTCACCGTGGAGAAGATGGCCAAGGCCTTCGACGACAAGGTGCTGTTCAAGGACTTCAGCTTCACCGTCGAGGCCGGCGAGCGCGTGGCGATCATCGGCCCCAACGGCATCGGCAAGACCACCTTGCTGCGCACCCTGGTCGGTGAGCTGACCCCGGACAAAGGCGCCGTCAAGTGGACCGACAGCGCCGAGGTCGGCTACTACGCCCAGGACCATGCCCACGACTTCGAAGACGACGTGAGCCTGTTCGACTGGATGGGGCAGTGGACCCAGGGCGAACAGACGATCCGCGGCACCCTCGGGCGGATGCTGTTCTCCAACGACGAGATCCTCAAGTCGGTGAAGGTGATCTCCGGTGGCGAGCAGGGGCGCATGCTGTTCGGCAAGCTGATCCTGCAGAAGCCCAACGTGCTGGTGATGGACGAACCGACCAACCACCTGGACATGGAATCGATCGAGGCGCTCAACCTGGCGCTCGAAAACTACCCAGGTACCTTGCTCTTCGTCAGCCACGACCGTGAGTTCGTCTCGTCCCTGGCCACGCGCATCATCGAGCTGAGCCCCGATGGCGTGGTGGACTTCAGCGGCACCTACGACGACTACCTGCGCAGCCAGGGCGTACTGGTCTGAAGCCCATCGCCCGGCCGACAGGCAATGCCTGACCCGGCCGGGCGAGGCTGATCCCTCCTGAGGACGCCGGCCCATGTCCCATGCCTTCACCTTGCTGCCGTCACCGGTAGGTGTATTGACCCTGGTGGCGCGTGACGGGTCCCTGGCCGCCGTGCTCTGGGAGCACGAGCGGGCCAACCGGGTGGTGTTGGGCGAGCTGCATCGCGACGATGCAGACCCCGTGCTACGGGAAGCGAGCCGGCAGCTGGGCGAGTACTTCGGCGGTGAGCGTGAGCGCTTCGATCTGCCGTTGTCCTTTGCCGGCACGACCTTTCAGCGACAGGTCTGGCAGGCCCTGCTGAGCATTCCGTTCGGCGAGACCCGCAGCTATGCCCAGATCGCCGCGCAGATCGGCAACCCGACGGCGGTACGTGCGGTCGGGGCGGCCAACGGACGCAACCCGATCTCGATCATCGCGCCCTGCCATCGCGTGATCGGCGCGGCGGGCGCGTTGACCGGGTTTGCCGGTGGGCTGGAGGCCAAGCGGTATTTGCTGAACCTGGAGGCGCGGCAGGGGGCGTGGGAGTTTTAGTGGGTTGAGGTGTGAGGCTTGGGTGGCAGGTAGCAAGCTGCAAGCCAAGGTGTTGCACGATTTGCTGTGAGAGGTTGAGCGCTCATGGCTGACCTCGTGGGCCCTGCGGGTCCAATCGCGGCCGGTCCGGCGCCCCGGCTGGGGCCGCCCACACCCGTAGCCCCACCGCGGGGTTGCAGGCTATCACGGTCACCTGTGGGAGTCCGCCCGTCGCCTTGGCGCCGCGCTGTCGCGCAGAGAACATGGCGGTAGCTGGCAAGATCCGAAGCTTCATTGCTAATCGATTTTAGGGCCGCTTTGCGGCCCATCGCGGCACTGGGGCCGCTCCTACACCCGTAGCCCCACCGCGGGGTTGCAGGCTATCACGGTCACCTGTGGGAGTCTGCCCGCCGCCCCGGCGCCGCGCTGTCGCGCAAAGAACATGGCGATAGCTCACAGGATCCGAAGCTTCATTGCTAATCGATTTACGGCCGCCTTGCGGCTCATCGCGGCCGGTCCGGCGCCCCGACAGGGGCCGCTCCTACACCCGTAGCTCCACCGCAGGGTTGCAGGCTATCACGGTCACCTGTGGGAGCGGCCCCTGTGCCGCGATTGGGCCCGCAGGGCCCATAAAATCAGCCACCCCCCCTGGCTCAGGAACTGCACTCCCTGACCGCACCCCCTAACGACCCCTTGCCCTCAAGCCGCCAACGACGCCATGACCACCGCCTGCGCCTCCCCGGTCACGGTATCCAGCAGCACCAGACCCTCCTGGGTCTCGTCCAGCGCGACCAGCAACTGCCCCTGTGCATCCCAGGCCGCCGACCGTCCTGCGGCGGTGAAGTCTTCCACCGGCCCGACGGTATTGGCCATGATCACCGGCAGGTTCAGGCGCCGCGCCACGTCGGCGTAATGCTCGAACGCCTTCGGCAGCCCTCGCGCCGCCTTGGCCACGCTCACCATGTACAGGTCGGCGCCCAGCGCCTGGGCCTGTTGCGCGTGGTTGAGAAACAGCGACTCGTGGCAGATGGCGGGGGCCACACGGTGGCCGTCGATGTCGATCAGCACGTGCTGAGTACCCGGCACGAACCAGTGCAGCTCGTCCTCGTGCAGGCGTCGCTTGGCATAGCTCAGTCGCGGCTGGCCGGCGCGCAGGATCGACATGCCGATGCGCACCCCCTGGATGCCCGAATAAGGCAGGCCCACGGCCACACCGATCGACTGTGCATCACACGCTGCCTGGAGCGTGTCGAGCAACGGCGTGCCTTCAGCCATCGATGCCTGCCGGGCCATGCTCGGGAAGTACCCGGTCAGCGACAGTTCAGGGAACACCACCAGCTCAGCGCCCAGGGCCTTGGCGTGGGACACCCACCACAGGTGACGCTGGAGGTTGCCAGGGACATCGTCGTGGAGCGAGGCCATTTGTACGGCGCATATCTTCATGGTCGGTCGTCCTTGGCGAATGCCGGTGCGAGGGAAAGCGGCGAGCATACGTGGGCACGCCCTCGATCACCAGCGCAACAGGTCGGCCTGTCCGGTGATTCGTCGGTGAGTCAGCGAAGATAGGCGTTCACGATGTCCTCACCACACCAGGTGAACCAGTACACCCCCGGCCAGGAGCAGCAGCATCGCCCCGGACGCCCGTTCCAGCCAGGGCAAGGCGTCCGTGAAACGGGCCAGCACCCGCCGGTGGCCCATCGTCAGTGCGACCACCAGGTCCCAGGCCAATACCGCCGTGAACATCCAGCTGCCGTAGATCCACTTCCAGCCGAGGCTGGCCTGCTCGCCGCTGACCAGGCTCGCCAGGCTGACGTAGAACAGTGCGTTCTTGGGGTTGAGCAGGCCCGAGGCCAGGCCCATGGCGAAGGCCCGCCACCACCCGCTTCGACGACGTGTGTCCGGCGCCTGGTCTTCGAGACTCAGGGGGCTGGCGCCAGCGTGCCTGATGAACAGCACGCCGATGTAGATCAGGTAGGCGCAGCCTGCCAGTTGCAGCAGCAGGAACAGGACGCTGTCAGGGTTCAGCAGCGTGACCCCGGTGAAAGCCGCGACGATGAACACCCCATTGGCCAGCGCAATCCCCAGGCAGGCACCACTGGCGACCTGCCAGCCGGCGCTGATCGAGGTGCGGGCAACCAGGAAAAAGTCGGGACCGGGCGAGAGCAGCGCCAGGAAGTGGGCCAGGGCGATCAGGAGAAACTGTTCCATGCAGGGGTCTCGGGCGGTTGAAGTCGCCGAGCAGTCTGCCGTGGGGCTAGCAGCAGGTATTGAAGATTATTGCGCCTGGCGGTACAGGCCTGGGGTTACGCCGGCATGGGCCTTGAACACGCGCTGGAAATGACTCTGGTCGGCGAAGCCCAGGCGGTAGGCGACCTCGGCCAGTGGCCGGCCTTCCCGCAGCCACGCGCGGGCCCGGTTGATCCGGGCGTTGAGCTGGTAGGCATGGGGCGTGAAGCCCGTGGCCTGGCGAAAGGCGCGGATCAGCTGATAACGACCCATGCCGGCCAGTCGCGCCAGCTCGGCCAGCGGCAGCGCGAGCCGGTCATCGTTCATGTGTGCGAGCAGGGTGCGCAGCTTTCCGTCGTCCAGGACCGGCAGGACGAGCGAGGAAGGCAGGGCGAACCGAGACAGGTCGTGATCGCCGAGGAACTCGATGACAGCGGCCTCCTTGTCGTGCACCGCGGCCTTGGAGAATAGCAAGTCATTGAGCGCGCAGAAGCGCTGGTACACCGCTGGCGCACGCGCGATGCAGACACCGTCGGGCACAGGCGGCAGATCGGCCCGCCATTCTTCATGCAGCGCTTCCAGCCAGGCCGCGTCCAGGTGCAGCATCTGGTAGCTCCAGGCGCATCCAGGCTCCGGGTTGCAGGCGTGCAGGCATTGCGCCGGCACGAAGACCAGCGTGCCAGGCGTCAGGCGCTCGCTGCGGGCGCCGGCCCCTTCGAAACGACTGCTGCCCAGGTCCACCGCGCCAATCGAATAGGTCGGGTGGCTGTGGGCCTTGTAGCAGGCACGGCTGTGACAGGCGCGGCGGCTCTCGATCCACGGCATGGCCGGATCGCGCCAAAAAGTGTCGAGAGGGGAAGACATTGGCATGGCCTGATCGAGAAGACCGATGCAGTCTAGCGACGAAGCGAAGGTCCGGCCAGACAGACGATGAGCGTTGTCGGTGGCAAGGGGTAGGGCGGGAGACGCCAGCCCCAGTACAGAGGCCGGCGTCAGACGCTGCTGCGGCGCACACGCTCAACGACTCAGAATTGCCACCGCACGCCCACGTTCCCCCCGCTGGCTTCCTGCTCCCGTGCATCCAGGTTGGCGCTGTAACGCACTCCGGCATGCACGCTCAGCGCGTCACTGATCTGCCCCACCACTCCGATCTCGGCCTGTGCCGCCGTTTGCCGATAATCGGTCTTGATCCGGTCGAGCCTGTCGAACACCACCGTGTCGCGTCCGCCTGCGGTATGCAGCACGTCCATTTGCAGGTAAGGCTGTACGACACGTTCACGAGTGCTGGCGAACCGCCCCTCCAGGCGCACGCCCAGCCGACCGGTCACTTCGGGCTGACTGTCGAAACCGATGTGCGAGGCACTGTCGCGGGTCGAGTGCAGGTTCGTTTTCTGCGCGATGACCTGGGCCTGAGGCTCGACTGTCCAGTGGTCGGACAGAGGCAGCGGCCGCCCGGCTTCTAGCGAGGCGGTCCAGGCGTCGCCGTCGAGGTCGATCCGCTGGCCGCGGTCGGAACGGGCGCGACCGTCCAGGTCCGTGTACTGCAGCACGGCGTCGACATAGGTACCGCCCGGGGTCACCAGGGTCCAGTAGAGCCCTGCGCTGTCACCGTCCAGACGCAGATCGCCGACCTGTGTGTCCTGGCGGCCCAGCGCGAAGCCTTTCACATCGCCCTCGAGACGGCCATGGCCGACGTATACGCCCACCTGCTGGCGGTAACCGCCTTCGGCCCAGGCATACAGGTCCTGACCCACCTTGAACCCGTAGAAGTCGCCGTCCAGGCTCGGCGTGACCGTACCGGACCACTGCTGGCGCAGGGTGCCACCATGGGCCTGCCCCCAGCTGGCCGGCAGTCCGCCGTCACCTTGCAGCAGACGCTGGTCCCCCTGGCGTTGGTGGAAGCTGCCCAGGGTCTGGCGCGCGATCAGGCCGGCGCCGCGTGGGGCGGCTGCATAGACGGCCACTTCCGGTCGGTACAGCGGAACGGCCTGCACGGCGGGGGCTGTGGGCAAGGGTGCTTGCCCTGGCGCTGGCGCCGCGATGGGCGTCTGCACCACCGGGGGTGGGGTGGGTTCAGGATCGGGATCGGTGCCTGGATCGACGGGCTGTTCCGGCTCGGGCGCAACAGGCGGCTCCGTCACCGCCGGCAGGGTCGAGCGCAGGTACCAGCTGTTTTCGCTGCCGGCGGTCACGCCGCCCTTGAACAACCGATAATCATAGGCACCCACCGACAGCACCTGGGTCTGGACGAAGGCGCCCGCCGTGCTGGTGGCACCGTCGCGTGCTTCGACCACCTGGATACCATTGAGCTGGGTGACGGCACCAGCGCCGTTCAGGTTGTCGACCAGCAGGGTGGTACTGCCGCTGATACGGCCTTGACTCACCACCAGTCGGTCAGAGGGCGCTTCATCGCCTGCCAGCACGCTGTTGACTCGAAGCGTGCCACCATTGCCCGTGTAGTCGCCCTGGATCTCGAGACGGCCTTGGGCATCGTTGCCGCCCCGCAGGTCGAGGGTCCCGGCGTTCACCACGCTGACGTTGCGACCGGTGGTGAAGGGTCGAAGACTGCCGCTGCGGGACGCCACGGTGCTGCTCGCGTCGATCTCCAACGTGCCGCTGCCGGTGGCGGGGTCGCCCAGTACCAGCGCGTCATCCAGGGTCATGCGGCTGGCCTGGGTCAGGGCGACCTGCTCGAACTGCCGGTACAGCCCGCCGCCGGCCGGCTGGCTGGCTTCGAAGGTCAGGCGGTCTTTACCTAAGCCGCCGTCGAGGGCGGTCTGCAAAGTCTCGCCTGGCAGGCCGATCAGCCGTGCGGTGTCGTCCCCCTCACTCAGATCGACGCTGCCGCCGATGATCCCGCCGTCCCAGGTAAACTGATCGTCGCCCGCGCTGAGCAGGACATCCCCACCGATGCTGCCGCCATGTATCAATACTTGGTCGTTGCCACCACTGACGCTGATGTTGCCGCCGATGCGCCCGTCGAAGATCTCGATATAGTCCTCGTCGAAGCCGGTAATCAGGTTTCGCTCGATTTCTCCGCCACGCATGATGAAGCGATTCTTGTCCAGCCGCATGTTGACGTTGCCGATCAGTCCGCCCTCCATCTCGGCCTTGTCGCCGCTGTCGAAGGTGCCGACGATCCGCCCGCCGGTCATGTAGAACTCGTCAAGACCGTCGCCCTGGTTGACGCCCCCTTCGATGAGGCCAGCGCTCATGCGGAACACGTCGATCCCGGCGCCCTGGTTGACGTTGCCGCCGATCCGCCCTGAGGCGATCTCCACGGTATCGGCGCCTGGACCGAAGGTCACGTCGCCCGTTATCTCACCCGTGCCGTCAGGGGGCAGAACGAGGCTATTGTCACCCGAAAGGGCGGTCAGCGAGGAAGCGCTGCCGCTGTCGCAGCGGTAGGCGTCGTTGCCTGCGCCGGGCGTGAGGGTACAGGCCGCTTCAGCTACGGGCGCTGCGAGCGTGACCAGGGCGAGCGATCCCAAGGTGAGCCAGGCAGGCTTGTGCATCGTGCATTCTCCGTCCGTCCTGCGGCCGTGATCACTGCCGCGCAGCCTGCCGTGAGGGCTGTGGGGATCATGCCGAGGTTGTACAGAGGGCGCTTGAGGGCTGACAACTGACAGAATTATCTGGTGGCTTCAAGCCATTACTTCAATCGCGGTAGAAGACCTGCACCAGGTGAAAGCCGAAGCGCGTCTTGATCGGCCCGTGGACCACCCGCAGCGGTTTCTTGAAGATGACCTGGTCGATGGCGCCCACCAACTGGCCGGGGCGCACCTCACCCAGGTCGCCGCCGCGTTTGCCGGACGGACAGGTGGAGAACTTGCGCGCCAGCACGTCGAACGCCTCGCCCTTGGCGATGCGTTGCTTGAGCTGTTCGGCCTCGGCCGCTGTCTTGACCAGGATGTGACGCGCTTGTGCTTTCATGAAACGGTGCCTGAGGATCAAAGGGCGCGATTATGCCTGATGGCGCCTGCGGCGGCCTACCTTGCGTCGATTGCCAGCGAAAGGATCCCGCCGTTTCACCGTCGGCCCCGGCCCTATCGCTGGCAAGCCAGCTCCCACAGGATGGGGAGTCTCACCCGAAAAATGATCATGGACGCGGGCACTGTGGGAGCTGGCTTGCCAGCGATAGGGCCCGGCCCGCCACCGTCTCTTTCACCGGCGAGCCCATGCACGCTCAGCCCACCTTCAACTCCGGCCGGTCCCTAAACTGCGCCAATGCCTCCGGGTTGGCCAGGGCATCGGTGTTCTTCACCGGCAAGCCATGCACCACGTTGCGCACCGCCAGTTCCACCAGCTTGCCGCTGAGGGTGCGTGGGATGTCGTCCACCTGCACGATCAGCGCCGGCACATGCCGCGGCGTGGTGAACTGGCGGATCACCTGGCGAATGCGCTGGCGCAACGCGTCGTCCAATTGCAGCCCTTCGCGCAGGCGCACGAACAGCACCACCCGCACATCATCCTGCCACTGCTGGCCGATGGCGATGCTTTCCACCACGTCCTCGACCTTGTCCACCTGCCGGTAGATCTCGGCCGTGCCGATCCGCACGCCGCCGGGGTTGAGTACCGCGTCGGAACGCCCATGAATCTGCAACCCACCTTCGGCCTGTTCCTCGGCATAGTCTCCCTGGCACCAGACCCCCGGGAACTGTTCGAAATACGCCGCCCGGTAACGCGCGCCGTCCTGATCGCCCCAGAACCCCAGCGGCATGCTGGGAAACGGCTGGGTACACACCAGCTCGCCTTTCTCGCCCACCACCGGTTGCCCGGCCTCGTTCCACACCTCGACGGCCATGCCCAGCCCCTTGCACTGGATCTCGCCACGCCGCACCGGCAGCGTCGGGTTGCCCAGCACGAAACAGGACACGATGTCCGTGCCCCCCGACATCGACGCCAGACACAGGTCGGCCTTCAGGCGGCCATACACATAATCGAAACTCTGCGGCGACAGCGGCGAGCCGGTGGACATCAGCGTGCGCAGGCTGCCCAGGTCGTGGGTGCGCATCGGCTCGAGGCCGTGCTGCTCCAGGCTCGCCAGGTACTTGGCGCTGGTGCCGAAGGCGGTGATGCGTTCGGCGTCGATCAGGTCCAGCAAGCGTTCCGGGCCAGGGTGGAACGGCGAGCCGTCGAACAGCACCAGCGTGGCGCCCACCGCCAGCCCGCTGACCAGCCAGTTCCACATCATCCAGCCGCAAGTGCTGTAGAAGAACAGCACGTCGTCGGCTTTCAGGTCGGCGTGCAGGCCGTGTTCCTTGAGGTGTTGCAGCAGCACGCCGCCGGCGCGGTGGACGATGCACTTGGGCACGCCCGTGGTACCGCTGGAGTAGAGGATGTACAGCGGATGGTCGAAGGGCAGCGGGGTGAAGGTCGGCTCGCCGCCTGGCTGGTACCAGTCGTCCCACAGGCACGTCGGGACACCCCCGAAGGCTACGGCCTCGGTCTGGGCACGGGTGTACGGCACCACCACCAGGCGCTCGACGCTCGGCAACTGCGCCACCACCTGGTTGATCTTCTCCACCTGGTCGATGGCCTTGCCTGCATAGTGATAGCCCGCGCAGGCGATCAGCAGCCGTGGCTCGATCTGGCTGAAGCGATCGACGATCCCGTGCACCCCAAAGTCCGGCGACGAGCTGGACCAGATCGCCCCCAGGCTGGCACAGGCCAGCATCGCCACCAGGGTCTCCCAGGTGTTGGGCATCACCGCCGCGACACGATCCCCCGGCTCGATGCCCGCGTCCAGCAGCGCCCGCTGCACCCCGGCCACATGGGCCGCCAGTGCCTTCCAGTCGAAGGCGCGACGGGTACCGTCCTCGCGCACGCTGATCACCGCAGGCCGGTCATCGCGTCGACGCAACAGGTGTTCGGCGTAGTTGAGGGTGGCGCCCGGGAACCAGCGCGCCTCGCTCAGCGTCGCGCCGATCTCCAGGGCCGTGCGCGGCGCCGCACTCCAGCGCACGTCGAAAGACGTGGCGATCGCCTGCCAGAACGCGCCGGGGTGCTGGACGCTCCAGCGGTGCAGGGCAGGGTAGTCGTCGAGCGACAGGCCGTGGGCGTGGTTGATCTGCTTGCGCAAGGCGTCCATCCGGCTCTGGTTCACACGCTCGGCCGAAGGGCGCCACAGAATCTGACTCATGGTCGACTGCTCCATTGACTCGCAGGCCCAGCCTGGCGCTGGGCGAATTATTGTTGTCGTGCGCACTATGCCAGCTCTTTCACTGGGCCAGCCAGCCACCGTCGACGTTCCAGGCGGCGCCACGCACCTGGCTACCAGCTTCGCTGCACAGGAACAGCACCAGTTCGCCCAAGTGCTCCGGGGTCACGAAGGCGCCGGAGGGCTGTTTCTCGGCCAGCAACGCCTGTTGCGCCTCAGCGACCGTCTGACCATCGGCGGCGCGGGCATCGATCTGCTGCTGCACCAGGGGCGTGAGCACCCAGCCGGGGCAGAGAGCGTTGCAGGTGACCGGGCTGTCGGCGGTCTCGAGGCCGACCACCTTGGTCAGGCCGAGCACGCCATGCTTGGCGGCCACGTAGGCGGCCTTGCCGACCGAGCCGACCAGACCATGCACGGACGCGATGTTGACGATTCGCCCCCAGCCGGCGGCGCGCATGCCCGGCAGGGCCAGGCGGGTGCAATGAAAGACCGCCGACAGGTTCAGCGCGATGATCCGGTCCCAGACCTCGGGCGCGAACCGTTCGACCGGCGCGACATGCTGGATGCCGGCATTGTTGACCAGGATGTCCAGGCGACCGACCTGCTGCTGGATCTGCTCGAACAGCGCCTCGATCTGGGCCGGGTCGGACAGGTCCGCCGGCAGGTGCCAGACCTGGGTGCCGTGGGCCGCCACGGCCTCGACGGCGGCCAAGGCATCGCCGAAACCCGTGAGCACGACGTCAGCGCCCGCCCTGGCCAGGGCGTGGGCGATGCCCAGGCCGATACCGCTGGTCGAACCGGTGACCAGAGCCGTTTTACCGCGCAGATCCATGCCGTGCTCCTTGTGGGCAGAAGGTAGCGACAGCGTAGTTCTTATCGGCAATGGCGGGGGGCGCAGGGCGGGGAGCCGGGGAAGATTGGCGGATCAGGCCGCTGCCAGGGCAAGGCAGCCGTCACCAAGGCGTGCGCAGGACGTGACGGCCTGCATCTGGCGAACGCCGAAACGCACGCGGGGCAGGCTGCAATTCCCATCACCATCCTCCTCCAGGCGAAACTGGAAGAGCGACATGACGAGGTATGCAGACTGCCCCGCGGGTGCAGCGAGGACGGATCAGTCCTGGCGGCTGGTCACTTCCAGCAGGTGGTAGCCGAACTGGGTCTTGACCGGACCTTGCACGGTGTTGACCGGGGCGCTGAAGACCACGGTGTCGAATTCCTTGACCATCTGGCCTGGGCCGAACGAACCCAGGTCACCGCCTTGACGGCTGGATGGGCAGGAGGAGTTGTCCTTGGCCACTTGGGCGAAATCGGCGCCCCCTTCGATCTGGGCCTTGAGTTCGTTGCACTTCTCTTCGCTGCTGACCAGGATGTGACGGGCGGTGGCGCGTGCCATGGGAAAGACTCCTTCAAGTAAAACGACAGCCTAGCGCATCTGCGGTGGCGGTGTCTCGTGGCACGTGACACCGCCGTGCATTCAGCTGCGGCGGGCGGCGTCGAGCAGCGCCGCTTCGGTCGAGTCCCAGCCCAGGCAGCCATCGGTGATCGACACGCCGTACTTCAGCGGCCCCTTGCCCAGCGCCTGGCAACCGTCGAACAGGTGGCTTTCGAGCATCACCCCCACCAGCGAGCGATCCCCGGCCTCGCGCTGGGCCAGTACCTCGCGCAGGACCGCCGGTTGCCGGGCCGGGTCCTTGCCACTGTTGGCGTGGCTGCAATCGACCACGATGCGTGCCGGCAAACCGGCCTTGGCCAGCCCCTGGCGCGCCTGGGCGACGCTGTCGGCGTCGTAGTTCGGGCCGCGGTGGCCGCCGCGCAGGACCAGGTGGGTGTCCGGGTTGCCGAGGGTCTCGACGATCGCCGGGAAGCCCTGGGCATCGATGCCGAAGTGCCGGTGCGGATGAGCCGCGCTGCGGATCGCGTCGCAGGCGATGGCCACGCCGCCGTCGGTGCCGTTCTTGAACCCGATCGGCAGGCCGAGGCCGCTGACCAGTTCGCGGTGGATCTGCGACTCGGTGGTCCGCGCGCCGATGGCCGCCCAGCTCAGCAAGTCATCGAAGTAGCCGGCGGCCATCGGCTGCAGCAGCTCGGTGGCCACCGGCAGGCCGCGCTCCAGCAGGCCGAGCATCAACCCGCGCGAGACGCTCAGGCCCGTGTGCATGTCGTCGCTGCCGTCCAGGTGCGGGTCGTAGGCCAGGCCTTTCCAGCCCACCGTGGTGCGCGGTTTCTCGACGTAGGCGCGCATGACCAGCAGCAGGCGGTCGCCGAGCGTTTCGCTCAAGGCGGCCAGGCGGTCGGCGTAGTCCAGTGCGGCGCGGGGGTCGTGCAGGGAGCAGGGGCCGACGATCACCAGCAGGCGCGGGTCGTGACCTTCGAGGATGGCGCGCACCGCCTGGCGGTGGCGTTCGACCTGCTGGGCCAGGGCGGTGGACAGCGGCATCTGCTGCTTGAGCAGGTGCGGGCTGGGCAGGCGATGGCTGACGACGGTGTTGGCAGCCTGGGGTTGGGTCAGGGGCAGGGCGGCGGTAGAAGCGTGCATGGCAAGGTTCCTTGGGGCGGACAGCGGGTCATGGCCCGCGCTGTCGGCCCTATCGAGGTGTTCGACAGATGGCCGGTGAGGCAATGGGTGATGAAGTGCCACCTGTGGAGGACCGAACGGAGGCGGCAGGCTGGCCCGAACGGGATTGGCTAAATCGCCAGGCAGAGCGCTGGTAACGGTCGTAGGTGTAGGTCATGTCGGTATCCTCGGTGTGAAACGGTGTGTAAGGGCCTGAAACGCAAAACCCCCGATCGGAGGGCCGACCGGGGGTGAGTATTCTCGTGTTCGGCGGCCCCTCGAGAGTGGGCGCCGGTGTGGGTATCAGCGGCGCCTGTGGCTAAACCAATACCCAAAATAGCTGCAGCCAAGCATCTCGCGGCCGGCCACGGCCAGCACGGCACGCGCAGGGCGGGCGGTGTGATCGGCAAGGTGGCGAAGGCTGTGGGACATGAATGCGCTCCAGTGAATGAGCCCGAGCTTACGTCAGCGGTAGGGCGGGGATCAATGGCTTTTTGGCCAGAAGCGGTATTTTTCCTACAAACCTAGTGACGGGACAGACGCTATCGCGGGCAAGCCCGCTCCCACAGGGTGCGTCGCCATCGTGCTGCTGCCTGCTCGAAAGGAGTACCTGTGGGAGCTGGCTTGCCAGCGATGGGGGCTGTGCATTCACCTCAGGGCTGTCAGACCAGTGTCCAGCCTGGCGGCCATGTGTTGGCTTTACTACCACTACCGCAGGCAGGCCCCACCCATCAGCCCATGCGGTCGGGCATGTCCCCCCTCAAGCCTTCGGCACGCCCCGCCCATCACTTCCCGCTCCTTGGCCACCCTCCGCCAACCGATGCCGCAGATGCCCCTGGTCATCCAGCAACCACGCATCCATCACCTCACGCACCACCGGCCCGGCCACGCGTCCGCCGGCCTCGCCGTTCTCGATCATCACTGCCACCACGATCTCTGGCCGCTCGGCCGGTGCGAACCCGACGAACAAGGCGTTGTCCCGGTGCCGCTCCAGGGTCTTGTCGCGGTTGTAACGCTCCCCTTGCCGGATCGCCACCACCTGCGCGGTGCCGCTCTTGCCGGCGATTCGGTACTGCGCGCCTGCGGCTGCAGCCCGGGCGATACCACGTGGGTCGTGCATGACCATCTGCATGCCCTGGTTGACCTGGTCCCAGGCATGGGCATCGTGCAGCTTGATGTCGGGCATCGGGTTCGGATCGACCGGCGTCTGGCCGTCCACCGTCAAGGCCAGGTGCGGACGGTGCCAGACGCCCTTGCTCGCCAGCAGGCTGGTGGCCTGGGCCAGCTGCAGCGGGGTCACCTGCATGTAGCCCTGGCCGATGCCGAGGATCAGGGTCTCGCCCGGGTACCACGCCTGGCGCCGGGTCGCGCGTTTCCACTCGGCCGACGGCATCAGGCCGGGCGATTCCTCGAACATGTCCAGCGACACCTTCTGCCCCAGGCCGAAAGCGTTCATGTAGTCGTGCAGGCGGTCGATCCCCAGCTTGTGCGCCAGGTCGTAGAAGTAGGTGTCGTTGGAACGCATGATGGCCGTGTACATGTCCACCCAGCCATCGCCGCTGCGGTTCCAGTTGCGGTACTTGTGATCGTAGTTGGGCAGCTCGTAGTAGCCCGGGTCGAAGACCCGATTGGTCGGCGTGGTCGCGCCACTGTCCAGCCCAGCGATGGCCACCTCCGGCTTGATGGTCGAGCCGGGGGCATACAGCCCGCGCAGTACACGGTTGAACAGCGGCCGGTCGATCGAATCGCGCAGCGCCGCGTACTGCTTGAAGCTGATGCCCTTGACGAACAGGTTCGGGTCGAACCCAGGGTTGCTGACCATCGCCAGGACATCACCGCTGCTCGGGTCCAGCGCCACCACCGCGCCACGGCGATCGCCCAGGGCCTTCTCGGCGGCCATCTGCAAGTGCGCATCCAGGGTCAGCACCAGGTCCTTGCCGGGCGTCGGGTCCTGATGGCGCAACACTCGCATGACCCGGCCCTGGGCATTGGTCTCGACCTCTTCGTAGCCGACGTGCCCGTGCAACTCGGCCTCGTAAAAGTGCTCGATCCCGGTCTTGCCGATCGACTGGGTGCCACGGTACTCGGTGCTGTCCAGGCGCTTGGCTTCCTGTTCGTTGATCCGCCCGACGTAGCCCACCGAGTGCGCGAAGTGCTCGGCCAGCGGATACTCGCGGATGAACTGCGGCTCGACGTCCAGCCCCGGCAGGCGGAACTGGTTCACCGCGATCAGCGCGATCTGCTCCTCGCTCAAGCCCACCATCAGGGTCACCGGCTCGAACGGCTTGCGCCCCCGGCGCAGGTCCTTGTCGAAGCCTTGGCGATCGTCGGGGTCCAGCGCGAGGATCTGCGCCAGGGTGTCGAGCACCTGGGCCACCTGGGCCGTGTTGCCGGCGCGTTCGCGGGTCAGGGTCAGGTTGAAGCTGGGTTTGTTGTCGGCCAGCACCACGCCGTTGCGGTCGTAGATCAGGCCGCGCTCCGGCGGGATCGGCAGCACGTGCACCCGGTTGTTCTCCGACACGGCGCTCTGCTGGTCATGCTGCACCACCTGCAGCACGTAGAGGCGACCGACGAGGGTGGCGGCCAGCAGCAGGACCAGGGTGGCGCACACCAGCACACGGCGGTTGACCAAGGTCTTTTCGGTCTCGTGGTCCTTGAGCGGGATCGGTTGGGGCATCGGTGGCGATGAATCCAGGGTGAGCGCGCGAGCGGCAAGGCGGGCAGGGCGGGTGAACGGGCGGTGAATCCTACGCATCCCGCCCCGGCGGCTCAACGCCGGTACGTCCGGTGCCGGTGGCCTGGGGCGTGAGGTGCCCGGGCGGCGGGCATTTGCGCTGACATGAAGGTTTGTTCATGTGGTGCTGGAGTGGGGGGCGGGCGGAGCCTTGGTGAATGACTCGACCTCAGCTTCGGCCCGGACCGCGGTGAATGGCTCTGTGGGCCCTGCGGGCCCAATCGCGGCCGGTCCGGCGCCCCGGCTGGGGCCGCACACAAGTGACCGCTGATAGCCTGCAACCCCGCGGTGGGGCTACGGGTGTAGGAGCGGCCCCTGTGCCGCGATTGGGCCCATAGGGCCCACAAGCTTCTGAAGCTATTCCCTTTAAAACAACGAGCTATTTTTCGTTTTATAGGCGCGCCCCCGCCGGGGCGCCGGCCCGCTCACACCTGCAGCAACAGCAACGCTCCCAGCAGTGCCGGCGGCATCACCACCAGCCCCAGCCGCAGGAAGCGCCAGGCGCTCACCTGTTCGCCTTCGCGGCGGATCGCCACCAACCACAGCAAGGTCGCCAGCGACCCGGTGATCGACAGGTTCGGCCCCAGGTCCACCCCGATCAGCAGCGCTGCCGTGGTCTGCCCTGGCACGTGCGCCAGTTGCCCGATGGATCCGGCGATGAGCCCGCTCGGCAGGTTGTTCATCAGGTTGCTGGCGATCGCCACGGTGATCCCCGCCGTCCAGCTCGCCTGGGTCGGCGAAGTCTGGGCCAGGGCCGCCAAGGCGTGCGCCAGGCGTTCGATGACCCCGGTGGCTGCGACGGCCTCGACCAGCACGAACAGGCCGGCTACCAGCGGCAGTACGCCCCACGATACGTGCCGTGCCACCGGCCAGGGGCTGCGCTTCTGGTAGAGGTGGACCAGGATGGCGGTGGCCAGCCCTGCGCAGAACGTCGGCAACCCCAGCGGCACGTCCAGCGCGGACGCCGTCAGCAGCACCGCCGCAGTCACCGCGATCCCCGCTGCACAGAGGCGTGCGCCGGTCGGCAGGGGGGTGATCTCGATGTCCAGCGCCAAAGGGCGGCGCAGCTGGCGGCGCTGGGTCAGGCGCAGGGCCAGGTAGGTCAGGCCGATGGCCGCCAGCGACGGCAGGCTGAATTGCCGCAACCAGTCCAGCAGCGGCGGCATGTGGCTGCCGAACACCACCAGGTTCGCCGGGTTGGAGATCGGCAGCACGAAACTCGCCGCGTTGGCGATGAACGCGCAGATGAACAGGTACGGCAACGGTTCGGCCTTGGCCGCCTTGCACGCGGCGTACACCGCCGGGGTCAGTACCACCGCCGTGGCATCGTTGGAGAGGAACACCGTGACCAGCGTGCCTACCCCGAACACCAGGTCGAACAGGCGCTGGCCCGACCCCTTGGCATGGCGCACCGCATACCGCGCCAGCCAGTCGAACAGCCCCTCCTGGCGCGCCAGCTCGGCCAGGACCATCATGCCGATCAGAAACAGGTAGACATCGCCCCCCATGGCCACGGCCTCGAGCGCCGCACGCGGGGTGATCAGCCCAAGCAGCGTGAGCAGCAGCGCGCCGCCCAGGGCCCAGACGTACTCGGGCACGCGCCACGGGCGCAGAATGACGCCCGCGGTGGCCAAGGCGGCCACACCCCAGATGATCCAGGGCGGAGTGATCATCGACATAGGGCCGCTCAGCTCTCTGCCACGGGACGTAAGCCCGGCTCGGTGTCCGCAGACGCGGCGCGCCAGCTGCTTTCCGGCATCGCCAGCCACAGCAGCAGGAAGGCCACCGCCGCGATGCCCGCCAAGGTCAGGAAGGCGGCGTCATACCCGGCCGACTGCACCACCAGCCCGGCGATGCCGGGGCTCAGCGCGGCGCCCAGGCCGAAGATCGCGGTCAGCGCCCCCAGGCTGACGTTGAAGCGCCCCGAGCCCTCGGTCAGGTCCTTGACCACGATCGGGAACACCGCGCCGAAGACCCCGGCGCCTATCCCGTCGAGCAGTTGCACGCCCACCAGCCAGAACGGGTTGTCCGACAGCACGTACAACGCCCCGCGCAGCGGCAGGATCAGAAAGCCCAGCAACAGCAGCGGCTTGCGCCCCCACACCTCGGCCTTGGCGCCCACCAGCAGGGCCATCGGCACCATCACCAGCTGCGCGGCGACGATGCACGCCGAGGTCAGCGGCGTCGCCAGCTTCAGGTCGACCTGGGACAGCTTCTGGCCCACCAGGGGCAGCATCGCCGCGTTGGCCAGGTGAAACAGCGCGCAGCAGGCCGCGAACACCAGCAGCGGCCGGTTGTGCAGCAGGAAGGCGAAACCCGCCGGATGGGCGCCGTCGTTCTGCGACAGGCCACGGGCGCGCTGGTGATCGATGGCCTTGGCCGGCACGCGGCTCACGGCGACCATGCTGGCCACGGTCATCACCGCCATCAGGTAGAACACCACCACCGGGCCAAAGGCATAGGACAGCCCGCCCGCCAATAGCGCCGAGCAGGCGTTGCCCGCATGGTTGAAGGTCTCGTTGCGGCCGATGCGTCGGGTGAAGGCCTTGGGGCCGGTGATGCCGAGGGTGATTGCCGCGATGGCCGGTGCGAACACCGACCCGGCGATCGCGCTGACCGTCTGGGTCAGGGCCACCAGCCCGAACGAATCGATCATCGGTAGCAGCAGGCAGCTACCGGTCACCAGCAGGGCGGCGACCACCACCACAGCGCGCTTAGCCGTGATCCGGTCGATCAATGCGCCGGCCGGGGTCTGTGCCAGCAGGGCTGCGACCCCGGCCACGGTCATGACCAGGCCGATGCTCGCCGGTTGCCAGTGGTGCACGGCCAGCAGGTAGATCGCCAGGTACGGGCCGAGTCCATCGCGCACGTCGGCGAGAAAGAAGTTCAACCAGTCCAGAGGGGGATTGCGAGGGGTGGAGGGCGCGGTGTTGTCCAAGGGGGCGGTACTCGGAAAAGGGGTCAATGAACACCAGTGGTCCACCTGCACGTGGCCGACGGGCGTCGGCAACGGGAGGCTCAGCTTCCTTGGCAATGGGCACGACGGTTCGAGTCCACACGGCCCGGCCCCCGGCATCGCATTCGAGGCCGGGGAAATCGCTGGAAGGTGGGAGCCTCTGTGCAGAATGACCGTCGCCCAGGGCTTCCGGTTCCAACCTCGCGCAATCGGCAGGCAGGCCCCGCCATCCGTGACCTGCACGGCCCGTGCCCGAGCCGTCGAACGACGCCGCTCAGCCCGCCTCGGAGAAGTCCGCCACGGCCACCGTACGGCGGAAGCCCGCGGTCAATACGCCCAGGTACGCCACCCCGAGCAGGAACCAGCCCACCCCGATCGCCAGGGTCAGGCCGGACAGGCTGGTCCACAACCACAGGGTCAAGGCCAGGCCCACCAGCGGTACCACACCGTGCAGGCTCCAGCGCCGCGGCTGGCCTGGTGCCGGCGCGGCCAGCAGGTGCGTGCGCAGCACGGCCAGGTTGACCGCGGAGAAGGCCACCAGCGCGCCGAAGCTGATCAGCGAGGCCAGTGTGCCCAGGTCGACGAACAGCGCCGCCAGCGAGACCACCGACACCACCAGGGTGGCGTTGAGCGGTGTGCCAAAGCGCGGCGACAGCGTACCGAACAGCCGTGTCGGCAGCAGCTGGTCGCGCCCCATGCTGTACAGGATGCGCGACACGGCGGCCTGCGACGCCAGCGCCGAGCCCAGGTTGCCGGTGACGAACGCGGCGGTGAAGAAGCTGGCCAGGAAGCCGCCGCCGGCCTTGAGCATCACCTCGTTGGCCGCCGCGTCCGGGTCAGCGAAGTGGCTGCCTGGCAGCACCAGTTGACTCAGGTAGGCCAGGGCAGTGAACAGCACGCCGGCCAGCAGCGTGGTCAGCACGATCGCACGGGGCACGTCGCGGCGTGGGTCGCGGGTTTCCTCGGCCAGCGTCGACACGGCGTCGAAGCCGAGGAACGACAGGCACAGGATCGCCGCGCCCGCCATCAGCGGCGCGAACCCCGGCTGGCTGCCATCGCCCAGCAAGGGGCCCAGGTAGTCGACCGGCGCGACGTCCAGCGACGCCCAGGACAACGCCACGAACACGGCGATGAACACCAGCTGGGCGCCGACGATCAGGTTGCTGGTCTTGGCCACCGAGCGAATGCCGCCGACGTTGAGTAGGGTGACCACGACGATCGACGCCAGCACGAAGACCCAGGCGGGCACGGCCGGGAAGGCGATGTGCAGGAACAGGCCGATGAGCAGGTAATTGATCATCGGGATGAACAGGTAGTCCAGCAGCAACGACCAGCCGGCCAGAAAGCCGGCATTCGGGCCGAAGGCGATGTGCGTGTAAGAGTAGGCCGACCCCGCCACCGGGTGGCGGCGCACCATGATGCCGTAGGAAGCCGCGGTGAACAGCATGGCCAGCAACGTCACCAAGTAGGCCCCGGCCGTCCGCCCGCCGGTGATCTGGGTGACGATGCCGTAGGTGGTGAAGACCGTCAGCGGCACCATGTACACCAGGCCGAAGAAGATCAGCGCGGGCAGCCTGAGCACACGGCGCAGCTGCGGGTCGGGGAGGGGGGAAGGCGAAGAGGCGCTGTGGCTCATGAGTCGTGTCCCATTCTTGCTTTTTTGTAGGGAAGTGCGCGAAGGCATGGCGTGGCGACGAAGGCATGTCGCCAGGGGCACGCTATCACCGAGATCGGGCGGGCGTCAGGTTAAACCTGCGTGCACGGCTGCAAGCAGCGCTTGCCGGGTTGCCTGCCTGGCGCCTATTGCGCCCAGGCCGGATCGGTGGTGAACGCGATGGTCAGCCAGCGGTTGGCATCGTCGCCGCCGATGGCCTCGCCGATGCGGTCGCGCAGGGTATCCCATTGTTCGAGGGTCTGCGCGGGCCAGCCGCCGGGGACGATGAAATAGATCTCGATCTGCCGGGCCCGGCCGACCTTGGCCACGTAGGTCTGGTGGCCGATGAAGCCTTCCTCGGCCACCACGCGGGCGGCGATCGTGTCGACCTGCTGCTTGAGGTCGGCGGGCGTCAGCATCAGCACGTCGGAGAACGCCCGGTGCAAGGTCTTGAGCGGCAGCGGGACCAGGCAGGCACAGATCACCGCCAGCACCGCCGGGTCGATGTAGGGCAGCAGCCAGGCCCAGGGCGTGTCCTCCAGCAGCAGACCGATGGCGAAGGCCACCAGCAGGGCCGCCGAAATGCTCCCGGACATGATCCAGGTCTTCACGTCCAGTGCGATGAAGTCCGAACGTAGCGTCTGGTTGGCCTTGTGGGCGTACAGCGTCATGCCCGTGCAGACCGCCACCGCCACCATGGCGTAGAACACCGCGTAGTCGAAGTGCAGCGTCTGGCCACCGTCCAGCAGGCTGCCGATGGCGTTGATCAGGGCATACAGCGAGACGGCGCACAGCAGCGTGCCGTTGAGCATCAGCACCATCGGTTCAAGGTGCCAGAAGCCCATGTTGAAGCGCTCGCCCAGCTTGCGACTGGCCGCACCGGACCCGGTATGCCGCCCGATCAGCGAGGTCACCGCCAGGGCCAGGCCGCTCATCAGCGCATCGATCAGCGAGTAGAACCCGTCGAAGACGATGGAGAACGAGCCGGACAGCAGCCCGGAAACGATCCCGAACACGGCCAGCAGCACGGTGCAGGCGATCGAGAGCTTGAGGACGGCGGATTCGGTCCACACGGTGGGGAGGTCCTTGTACGGGCGGAGAAGAGGGGCAGTGCAACGGGACAGTTTTGGCTGTGCGGGGGGAGGCGTCAATGTGCGTGGTCGCATAGGGTGTTTGCAGGGGTGAAGAGGGGCGATTGAGTGGGGAGGCTATTTGGCACTGCGTTTCGGTCGGAGCGTATAGGCCTGAAGCGACGGCAGGGCGGATTTTACGGGCCCTGCGGGCCCGATCGCGGCACAGGGGCCGCTCCTACAGGAGATCGCGTTTCACCTGTAAGACCGAGCTGTCGCCACAGCCGGCGCCGTTTTGAACAATCCGCCGTCATACCGAAGTCATGCAGGCAAACGCAGCCCCCCTGTCACACTGAGGCCATGCAGACAAACGCGGTCTCCTGTGGGAGCGGCCCCAGTGCCGCGATCGGGCCCGCAGGGCCCGTAAAACCAGCCCCACCGTGCTACCGGCAAACGCCGCCCGCTCAGCCCAACTCCCGCCTCACTGCGCACACTCAGGCTGCCGCGCCACTTCCTCGGTCGCCTGCTGCAACCCCTGCGCCAACGCCTGTCGATCACGCGCCGCATACACCCGTCCACCGGTCGCATCGGCCACGCAGCGCGACAACGGGTTCTCGCTCAGGCTCACCATGTTCACCCGCAACCGCGGCTGGCGCTGGGCGATCTCCCGCGCCACGGCACAGACGTCCCGGTCGCAGTTGTCTTCGCCGTCGACGAACATCACCACCACCGCATCCTTGTCACGGCCATCGACCTGGCTGGCGGCGCGTTCCAGGCTCGCTGCCAGGGGCGTGGCCTGGTAGGCCGGCAGGCCGTCGACCAGGCGCAGCAGGTCCGTGCGCTGATCGGCCCGGAACAGGCCGTGATCCCGAATGACCTGACAGCCATCGAACGTCAGTACCCGCGTGGCGATGTCCGGGTGCAGCTGCGCTAGCGTCTCGTCGAAGGCCTGCTTGGCCAGGGTCAGGCGCGTGGGTTCGGCCAGGATCCGCAGGCGCCTGGGGTTGTCGGCAGGCAGGCGATCGCCCACCTGACCGAACCACTCCTCGTCCTGCGACGTGGCCGACTGACTGAGGTTCATCGACCCCGAGGTGTCGAGGATCATCACGAAGTCCGGCGCGACCGCGCCCGGCGTGCAGGCGTAGTTGCCCAGGGGGGCCGGAGTCGGCGTCGGCCACCACAGCGCACGCCACCACCACAATGCCCACAGCAGCAACGCCAGCAAGGCCAGCAGCCCGAGCAGCCACCACCCCCAGCGACGCCGAGGCACGACGGGCACCGGCGGCCGCAGAGGGGGCGGGCTGACGGGCGGCGCGGGGGGTGGTGCCACGGGCCGCGGCGCCAGCGCGCCCCAGCGGATCATCACCGGCTCGTCATTGAGACTGTACAGGTGCTCCAGCGCCACGGACCCGGTCAGGCCTTCCAGGGCCTGCGCCGCCTGCGTGTCCCCGCGCGCCCCCAGGCGCTCGGCCAGCTGGGCGATGGCCTGCTGGCGTTGCGCGACCCGGGCCAGCAGGTCGGCCTGGGCCTTGGCGTTCAGCTCCGCGTAGGGCGTGGGCTGGCCTTCGAGCGGGGTCCACCACTGCACGCCGTCGCCGTCCCGCCGTGGCTGGCTGAACAGATGGACGATGCTGGGCGGAAAATGACGCTCGAGCTGCGTCAGCGTTTCGCCGAGCGTGTCGAGCTGAGCCGCGGTGTAGGGCCCCGCGTCATGGGTGATGCGCTGCATGAAAAGACATCCGGTGGATACCGGGGACGTGCGACCCCGGTCGAGCGAGTGTTAGGCTTTGTACGAAAAGTGCCTACGCGACGATCATGCTGCGTTGAAAACAGGCCGGAAGGCCGGCCCCGTCGGAATGCTCATTTGCAACCAGCAAACTCCGCTTCCTCGCCTGTTTTCGCCTTGCCTGATCGCCGCTCGGCGACTTTTCGTACAAGCCCTAGTAGCCGAGGCTCATCTGCAAGAGCGAGACCTTCTTCTGCAACGCCTTGAGCTCTTCCTGGCGCGCCTGGACCTGCGCGGGGTTGGCCGCCGGGACGGGCTGCTTGGCCGCGCTGAGCTGGCGTTGCAGGTCGTCGATCTGGCGCTGCACGCCGGCCTTGGCGCCATGCCGGGCCTTGAGCTGGCCCAGCAGGCTGTCCATGGAGGCGTTCAACGCCTGTTGCTGACGCTGCTGTTCGGCCAGGGTCTTGCCGGTGGCCTGCTGCTGCGCGACCAGGTCATCATGCACGCGTCGGAAGGCGGCGTTTTCTGCGCGCGCCGCCTCCAGCGACTGCTGCTGCTGATCGACCTGCTGCTGATAGCCACCGCCCAGGTCGCAGTGCATCTTGGTGAACAGGCTCGGGTCCTGCACGGTGCTGTCGCATTCCTGGGCGGTGCTGGCGCAACCGGCCAGGACCATGGCGCCGAGCAGTGGCAAAAGGTGTCGGATGTTCATCGTGGCTTATCCCAGGGTGATGGCCGAGCGCTGGCTGTAGAGCCCGTCGACTTCGCGTTGCAGGTTGGCGACCTTGGTGTTCATCTTGGCGATCTCCGCCTCGACGGCCGCCACGTCCTTGCCGGCGCCGTTCTGCCGCTCGAGCTGAGCGGTCTTCTCGTACTGCGTGACCTTGTTGCGCATGTTGCCCACGTCCGCACGCATCTGCTGAAGGTTGGCGTCGATCTCGGCCACCTGCTGGCGCGCGGCCGCCTGGTTCACGGTCTTGCTGCGAATGGACGTGCGCAGGGCGGCGATGCGTTGCTTGTCGTCGTCGATCACCTGCTGCAGCGTGGCGCTGCGCAAGGCCACCTTCTCGGTGTCGGCCTTGACCTCGTCGTTCATCTTCTGCAAACGCTGGGTGGTGTTGGCGTACTGGCTGCGGCGGTAGTCGTAGTAATAGTTGGCGCCCAGCGCCACGCCGCAGGCACCGATGCCGGCGATGACCATGCAGCCGACCTTGTTGTCGGCCGCCACCGCGCAGGCCAGCATGCCCACCCCGGCCGCGGCGGCGCAGGCGGTCAGACCGGAACTGGAGAAGAACTTCGCGTCCTGGCCCTGGGTCAGGCGCGGGTCGGTCTTGGCCTGTGAGGTGCCGAACAGGCTGCCGGCGCCCTGGCCGCCGGTCGATTGGGCGCACCCGCCAAGCACCAGGCTCACGGCGAGCACCGCGCACCACCACCGGTTGGGGAAAAGCCTTTTCATGTGTTGCTCCTGCATCGATGTGCGTCAGTCAGTGTCGAAGGGGCGATCACGGCGTCTTCACGCCCTTGCAGCGGCCCAGCCAGCCCTCGGTGTCGATCTTCTGGGTCTTGAGGTAGCCCTTGAGGTTGCCCCAGTGCGTGCCCAGAAAGGGCTTGAGGTCCTGCAGCTGCGGGTTGCGCGTGAGGATCTCTTCCTGCACCGGCACCTGCTTGGCGAGCAGCGGCTGGGTGTACAGCGTGGCGGCATCGACCAGGGTGCTGGCGTAGTAGTTGCTCAACTTGTGCAGGCGGTCCTTCTGCTCGTCCAGCTTGCCCTGGCGCATCGGGCAGGTGCTGTCGTCGCTGCCGGCGGCGCAGGTGAGCGCGTAGTTCTTTTGCAGAAAGTCCAGGTAGCGGCCGTCGTCGAGCAGCTTGGTGCACAGAAACGCGCCCAGGTTCAGGCTGGCGCGGATGGCCTGGTCACGGCTTTCCTCCTGCTGCTGGTTGCTGGCGCGCAGCTGGTTCTCCAGGGTCTTGAGCTGATCCTTGAGCGCCTGGTCCTGCACGCCCGAGGCCAACTGGCCGAGCGCCTGCACCGTGGAGCCGTCCGCCTTGCCGACGCCCTCGGCCTGGCCCAGGGTCTGCCACTGCTGCTCGATCGCCTTGATACGTTCGCGCGAGGTCAGGGCCGGTGCCACCAGTGCCAGGCGCAGGCCGGTGCCCTTGTTGCTGGCGGCATGGTCGCCGTCGTAGTAGTCGCGCTCCTGGCGCAGGGCGGTGCGCAGGTCGCCCTGGGCCGTGCGGAAGTCCCCGCCACGGACCACGAAGCCACCGGCCTGGCCATGCTGGCGGTCGAGCTTGTTCAGGCGGAAGGGCTCGAACATCATTTCCGCCACGTTGCCGAGCATGTCGTGCAGGCCCAGCGGGTTGGGCTTGAGCAGGCCGGTCAGCTGCGCCTGGCCGTTGGCCGACTGGCTGCCGGCGAACCATTCGTAGGCGCCGATACCGTCGGGCATCGGGTAGCGGCCATCGCGAAACTCCGCGGCGTTGACCTGCAGGCCACCGCGCGCGGCGAACTCCCACTCCACCTCGGTGGGCAGGCGCAGGAAGCCGGCCACGCCGTCCTCCTTGGGCAGTTTGTCCTTGGCGTGCTGGCGCAGCCACAGGTTGTAGCGGTCGCTGGCCTGCATCGCCTGCAACCAGCTGACCCCAGTGGCCGGCAGGCGCGTCTTGGTGGCCGGCGTCGGGCATGCCTCGTCGGTCAGCGCGCGGTACTGCAGATCGCTCATCTCGTACTTGGCCAGCAGGTAGTAGCGCGACTTGGCCGCCTTGCCGTCGGTGAAGCTGCCGGCGACGAAGGCCGGACGGGTCTGCTCCACGTAGCCCCATTCGGCGCTGTCCTGGCCGAGCTTGACCGGGTAGTCGTCCAACGGGCCACCCAGGGGCACGAAGACCTTGCGGAACACCATGGCGCCGTCGCAGGGCATCGGCAGCACCACATCGCCCTCGGCCGGTTTGGGGTTGTAGTACTTCTCGTCCCAGCCGGCCTGAGCCTGCAGGCTCACCGCCAGCAGGGGCATCAGGCACAGGACACGTAGCGAGTTACAGTTCACGCAGGCTCTCCGCAGGTTCGATATGGATGGCGCGGGCCGCGCCGATGAGCGCGACCAGGGCCGCTACCAGCAGCGCCAGCAGCAGCGCGGCCAGGGCATGCCAGGGGGTGATGTGGCAGACGAAGGCGCCGGTGGCCCGGGCCCCGCCGAGCAGGTGGTCGAACAGGGCGCTGCCGGCCAGGTAGCTGGCCAGCCCGCCGACGTAACCGGTCACGGCCAGGGCCACGGCCTGCAGGACGATGAAGCCGGCCGCCGCGCCGCGAGGGAACCCCATCAGGCGCAGCAGCGCCAGGCTACGCCGCTTGCGCTCGATGTTGGCCAGGAAGGCCCCGGCCAAGGACGCCAGGCAGCCCAGCAGCGCCGCACCGGCGATCACCGCGAAGATCACGCCCAGCACATGGTTGATGGCCTTGACGTTGTCGATGTCGGCCAGGCGGCTGCTGGTCTCGATGTGCTGCGCGTCCAGCCAGCGCGCCAGCCCGGCTACCTCGTCGATGTCGCGGGCATACAGCCGCGCCTTGGCATAGCGCGGCGCCAGGCCATCCTGAGCGGCGCCGTCGAGACCGCCGAACAGCGGCACCTGATAGCCATCGCGGAAGCGCTCGAGCTGTTGCAGCAGGGTCGGCGTGACGAGCACGGCCGGGCGGGCGAAGCGTTCGGCCGGCAGCACGGCGCTCACCTGCAGGCGCAGCTCGCCCCGCTGCTCATGACCGTCCAGGCGTCGTTGCACACGCAGGCGAATCCACTGTCCGGCACTGGCCTCCAGGCGCCGCGCTGCTGTCGCGCTCAGCACCGTGGCCGTGGTCGAGGCGGGCACCGGGGCGTCGACCAGCAGCGGATCGCCAGGTCCCGTCGGCACCACTTCAGCGTTCTCCACGAAGCGCCCGTGTTCGCCGAGCAGGTCTGCCTGGGTGTTGAGCGAGCGCGTCAGGCCGACGACGAAGCCGGTCTCTGGCCGCGCGCGCAGGGTCTGCAACCAGGTCTCGTCGAAGCTGCCACTGCCCAGCAGCTTGATCTCCAGGTTGCGTGGGTCGCTCAGCAGCTGCGCCTGCAACTGGCTGACCACCCCGTGCTTGAGGCCGAACAACAACAGCAGCGGCGCGATCACCGCGACCAGCGCCGCCGCCACGCACAGCGACACCTTGCGGTCGTGCCACAGGTCGGCGAGTGCCAGCTGCGTCAGCAGGCGCAGACGTTCAGGCCAGCGTGGCAAAGTGCGTCTCCCCAGGGGTGCTGTGGGCGCGCAGGCTCGGCAGGCCGAAGGCCTCGACCAGGGCCCAGTCGTGGGACACCAGCAGCACCGCCAGTTGCAGCTCGCGGGCCAGCTCCAGCAACAGGCCGAACAGGCGTTTGGCGTTGTGCGGGTCGAGGGCGGCGGTCGGCTCGTCGGCCAGCAGCAGGCGCGGCTGGTGGGCGATGGCCCGGGCGCAGGCCACGCGCTGGCGCTCGCCGATCGACAGGGCCTGGGGCAGCTTGTTCAGCAACGGCATCAGGTTGAGCACCTCGATGGCCCGCTCGGCACCGGCGCCCAGGCCAGGCAGACCCAGCAACTGGCGCGGCAGGCGAATGTTCGCCGCCACGTCCAGAAACGGCAACAGGCCGCCGTTCTGCAGGATGAAGCCCAGGCGCTGCGCGCGCAGCTCGGCCAGGCGCGCCTGCTCACCCTGGGCCAGCAGCGCCGCCACATCGACCTCGTCGAGGCGATAGCGCCCCACCTGGCTGGGCGACAGCAGCAGGCCCAGGGCCTCGAGCAGCGTGCTCTTGCCGCAGCCGCTCTCGCCGGTGATCGCCAGCACCTGGCCAGAGGCCAGGCGCAGCGACGGCAGGTGCACCGCATGGCCGTGGCCAGGCACGCCGCGCTGCACGCTCAGGGCATCGACCTCGAGCATGTCAGGGCATCATTTCCAGCGGCACCGGGTACACGTAGTCACGTGCATCGCTGCCTTCGGCCAGGGACACCCAACGGTCCACGTCGGCGTTGTAGCGCTGGTAGTGGCGCAGCTTGGTGGCCAGGGTGCGGATGAATTTCTCCTGGGCCAGGCCGTCCCAGCTCTTCCAGGTCTCCTCGTCGAGGTTCAGGACTTCGCTGTGGTAGGGCAGATCGTCGAGGTATTCGCCGAGCACGCCCAGGTCGGCCACCTTGGCGTTGCCGTTGGCCTTGAGCTGGTTGGGATCGGTGCCCATGGTGGCGGCCACGTTGCGCAAACGCTCGAACATGTCGCTGGGCGAGATCAGGCCTTCGTTGGCGGCGTCGAGGATCTGCTTGAGCACCTCGGACAGGTCGCTCAGTTGCGCCTTGGTCAGCAGCACGCGCACGTCGGTGGTCGGCACGTTCTGCTTGATCGGGTCGCGGTCGGCGATCCAGGCCTGGAACACCGGCGGCGCCTGGGTACCTTGCTGCTCGCCCAGGTAGGCCAGGCGCATGGCGTGACCGATCAGCGCGGCGTCATCGACCAGCTTCTGCTCCTCGGGCGTGGCCTTGGCGTTGAGCGCGCTGCCGATGGCCTCGTCGCCCATGTAGGCGGCCTTGACCTGGCCGGTGATGGCGCTGGCCAGGGCATCCACCTTGCGCCCGTAGGCCTCCACGTCGCCGGCATCCACCGGGTAGTACAGCGACGTCTGGGTGCCGGCGTAGGTCGACAGCGCCTGGTACTGCGCCTCGGCCCGGGCGTGGTCCTTGGCCCCGGCCGGGGTCTTGAGGTGCAGGGTGTACAGCGCCACGCCCGGGTTGGCCGCCTCGATGCGCACCTGCTCGGCGCTCAGCCCGGTGGACGAGAGCTTGTCGTCGCCGTCCAGCGCCCCGGCGTCGGTGATCAGCACCACGTAGCGGGCACCGAAGGGTTTCCAGTCGATCGTGTCGATGGCCTGCATCACCCCAGCGTAGGCGTCTTCGTCGAAGGCCTTGCTCGACACCTTGGCCTGCTTGAGGTCGGCGACCTTGGCCAGGAAGTCGTCACCGTCCTTGACCGTGTTGGGGTCGGCGTACAGCTTGGTCAGGTATTCCAGACCCGGCACCGCCTGAGTGCTGGAGCGGAAGGCGACCAGGCCGAACTTGACCTGGCGGCCCAGGTTCTCCTTGGCGATCTGCGCATAGACCTTGCGGATCGCTTCGCGGGTCCGCTCGATGTAGGGGTCCATGGAGATGGTCGAGTCGATCACGAACACCACCGCCGCGCTGAACTCCTTGAGCTGGCTGGCGCTGTTGGCCGCGCCCGCTGCGCCCTGGGCGGCGGCGTTGGCCGGGGCGTTCGCCGCCCGGGCATCGGCCTTGCTGACCGAGGCCACGTCGAGGATGCGCGTGCGAAAGCCCGCTTCGGTCATGACTTCTTCGCCGCTGAGCACCGGCAGCAGGTAGAACTGCTTCTGCAGGTCGATGAAGTACTCCGGCTCCTGGGCCAGCACGCCCGGTGCGGCCTGGCCCTGCTTGAGCTTGGCGCGCAGGGGCGCGATGTGGCTGACCGGGTCGGGTGCGTCGAGGATGCCTTCGAGGGTCTTGCGCTCCTTGAAGAACAGCAGGCGGTCGCGGTTGGCCGGGTTGGTGAAGGCCAGGGTGAGCTGCATGCGCCACTCCACCGTGCAGGCCGCCGGCAGCCAGCCGAGGGTCTTGCCGAAGCTGTCCGGGCCGACCTTGAGCCATTCGGCGTTGCCGGCCCGGCTGCGTTCGTACACGTAGAACCGGCTGAAGGCCGGCTGTTCGGCCCCGGCCGGGGCGCCCGCCGTCGGGCTCAGGTGGCAGCCCGGCGTGGTCAGCACGCGCTGGAACAGGGTCTTCTTGCCGGCTTGCAGCAGCGGTTTGTCGGCGGCCAGTACGGCGCCGTTGGCCAGCACGAGGCCGGCGACGAGGGCGATCAGGCGCAGCTTCACTTCTTCAGGTCCTTGAGGCGCTCGGCGGCCTCGGCATTGTCCGGGTCGAAGCCCTGGATGGTTTCGTACCAGTACACCGCGGTGGCGTCGTCGGGCGCCTTGAAGCAGTCGCTGGGCTGCAGGAACTTAGGGTCGTACTCGTGGGCATAGGCGCTGGCGATGGCCAGGTCGCCGGCCTGGGCGCGGTTGGCGTACAGCCGCTGCGCGACGCCGCACTGCTTGGCCGCCTTGGCCTGGGCGATGGTCTCGAGCAGGGCCTGGCTGCCGGGTGCCTGCTGGATGCAGGCCTGGACGAACTGCAGCTCCGTGTCGCTGGCCAGGGCTTCGCGGCTGCACGGGGCGGCCGTGGCTGCAGCGGGCGTGGGTGCAGGGGCCGGTGCAGCCGGTTCGGCGCCCGGCTTGAGCAGCCACCAGGCCAGGGCGGCCAGGGCCAGCAACGCCAGCACCAGGGCGATCCACAGGCCTGCCTTGCTGCCTTTGGCAGGGGGCGCGGGCGGCGGCGCGACAGGTGGGGCGACCGGTTCAGGGGCCGGTTCAGGTGCGAGCACAGGCTCGGGCTCGACCACCGGGGCTGGCGCCGGGGCCGGTTCGGGCGTCGGTTCAGGCGTCAGCACCGCGCTGCGTTCGGCGCCTGCCGGGCCCGTGGCCGCCGCGGCGCTGGAGGGCAGCAGGCCATCGGCCAGGCGCAGGACGTTCTCGTCCTCGCCGTCCGGGCCGCGCAGGCGCAGGTTGTAGAGGTTGTTCGGCTGGCTCAGCAGCGGGTCGACGATCTGCGCGCCCAGGGGGCAGGTCATGTGCTCGCCGCTGGCGTCTTCCTCGAACACCTGCTCGAACCAGCAGGGCGTGTTGCTCCAGCGCTGGTCGGCCTGCAGGTAGTGCTCGTCCTGGTTGCGCTGGATGGCGAAGGACAGCGCGCCGCTGTCGTATTCCCAGCCGCGCACGTGCAGCAGGGCACGGCCGGGCGTCGACGGGAGCAAAGGCTGCAGTTTGGGGGTGATGGCCATCGTTTATCTCGCTGTAAGCCGGTTCAGGGCCAGGCCCAGTCGTTCGTTCTGTTCGGGGCTGATCGCCAGGCCCTTGCGGTGCCCGGCGTTGTTCTGGGTATGGATCGCCACGCCCGAGATCCAGCTGTCGGCGAAGGTCACCGCCTGGTCCTCGGCCTGCGCCGCCAGCTCCGGGAAGCGCCCCGGCATCGGCCGCTGGTAGAAGGCGAACAGCGGCTCGCGGCTGCCCAGCAGGCTGTTGGGGCGCTGGGCCTGGGGCTCGCCCAGGTGGCCGAACCAGGCACTGAAGTCGTTGAGCACCAGTTGCGCAGTGAGCACCTGGCGCTGCACCAGCGACTCGCGCCGCACGCCGCTCTGGGCCCGGCGCAGCAGGGCTTCGCTGAGCTGGCGCGGCAGCTCCAGGCGCTCGGCGCAGACCACCAGTTCGTTGACCAGGGCGGCGACCGTCTCGGCCGGCAGGTCGAGCATCTGCAGCACGTAGTCGCGGCGGCTCAGGGTGCGCAGGTGCGCGGCCCAGAGGTCGAAGGCGGCACGGGCGAACCGGTGCTCGTGACTCTGGTATTCGGCAACCACCGGGGCGGGCGCGGCATCGTCGGGCGCACCGAAGATGTCGAAGTCGTCCACCGGCGCGCTGGCCTGCTCGTTCGCGGCCTGGGCGCTGTCGGCGCTGTCGAAGTCGCCCGACAGGTACAGGTCGCGCAGGGCGCTTTCCGGGACGGCCATGTAGGCCAGCAGCTCACCGAGCAGGTGCTTGCGCTGCGCCTGGCGCACGAAAGGCGCGGCGATGCGGTTGGCCAGCTCCTTCTTCTGCTGGCGCTCGTCTTCGCCACCGGCCTGGTAGTACTGGGCCAGGCGCGGCAGCAGCTGCGCGAGCAGGTCCTCGTACTGCTGGGCGATGCGCTCGAGCTTGCGCGACAGCGGCGTGGCGCGGGCGAACGCGGCGCTGAAGCGGGCCAGGCCGCCGTCGTTGAGGGCGAGCATGGCGTCCCAGGCGGCGTCGGCGTCGGCCACGTGACGGCGGCTGAGTTCGCTGCCGACGAAGCTGGCCTTGAGCTGCGCCAGGTCGGACTGCTTGTCGGCCTTCAGGCTCAGCTCCTGACGGGTGCCGTCGGCCGTCTTGGCGCTCAGGTCGATGAAGGTGTTTTCCAGGCGCGGCTTGCGCACCAGGTAGGTGTTGTTGAACGGCTGGCTGCCCCATTCGCGCATCCACGGCTCGTTGCCGAAGCGCTCGATCAGGGTGAGCTTGAGCATGTTCTCGCAGGCTTCGGGGTACTGCGCCGCGGACTTCTCCAGAGCACCGGTGATGAAGCCGTCGCTCATGGTCAGCGCCCAGACCAGGCCCGCGTCCTTGCCATCGCGCTGCTGCGGGCTGGCGCCTTGGGTGCGGTCGATCCAGTCCTGCAGGACCTTGCCGACGCTGACCACCTCGCTCTGTTTGAAAGTGCTGGTGCACATCACCAGCGCGTTCATTTCCTGCTCCTGGGTGTAGCGCTCGAACAGGTAGGCGACCTTGCCGCGCAGCAGCAGCTTGGCCACCGGGTTGCCGGCCTGCTCGGGCAGCCTGAGCAGCTTTTCGCGGCTGCGGTAGCCAGGGAAGTCCAGCACGTCCACGCGGTTGACGATGTCGTTGGCCGGCGCGTTGAGCAGGCCGAAGATCAGCTCGCTGGTCAGCGCCGCCAATTGCGCGGTCTGTACTCCGGCCGGCGCGCCCAGCTCGCCGCCGGCCTGCACCGGGCGGACCTGCAGCAGGCCGTCGTCGGCCGCGCCCAGCTGGCTGAGGATGTCGACGTTCATGATGCTGTTGCTCTGCACCAATTGGCCGTCGCGTTCGCTGACCAAGGCGGTGAGCGGCGCCATCACGGTCTGCGCCAGGCCCAGCCGATGCAGCGCGCCGGCCAGTTGCTCGTAGGTGTCGGTCATCGGCCCCAGGTTGCCCCACAGGGGCGCCAGCAGGCGGGCACGATCACGCACCGACAGCTGCGGCGCGATCTCCAGCACCCGTGGCCAGTAGCGGGCCGCCAGCGGCTGCACCGGGTGGCGGTAGTGGTGCTCCAGGTAGTCCCACAGCAGCACCAGGTCGTCACGGTCGACCCCTGGCACGGCCGGTCCGGCGACCACATCGGCGAACGGCGCCAGGGCCGCGTCGATGCGTGCCTCGGTGAACGCCGAATCGAGCTGCTGGTGATCGAAGTCCTCGAACCAGGCATTGGCCAGGATGATCGCGATCTCGATCTCGCGGAACAGCCGCAGCTCCACCGGGAAGGCCGGGTCGGGGCTGGATTGGGCATGCCGGGTGAAGCGCGTGACCAGGCCGGTGGCTTCCTTGCCGCCGCCGACCGGGTTGACGTGCTCGATGAAATCCAGCGTGCGCGGGCCGAAGCGGGTTTCCAGGCGACCTTGCGTGTCGGCGGCCAGGGCCGAGATCAGGTAGCTCTTGCCCGCCTGGGACAGGCCGAAGAAGCCGGCGGTCATGGGCGTGGCGCTGACCCGCTGGAGGCTGCGCGCCAGGTTGCGGGCGCGGTGCAGGTCGCGGTTCAGGCTCGGCGCGCGCTGGGCGATGTCCTCGACCGCCGGGGCGACCTCGGCGATCCAGTCCAGGGCCAGGCCTGCGCCGCTGTAGACGTTGGCCCAGGCCTGGGCGAGCGCGGTGGGTTCAGCAGTCAGCTTGCTCATTTCGGACTCACGCTCCCGCTGTCGAGCCAATAGTTGGAGGCGCCGCCTTCGGCGCTCAGCATGGTGTACAGCTGCAAGCGCACGTCCTTGCGGGTGAAGGACTCGCCTTCCACGTTGCTCTCGATGTTCTCGTCGATCAGCAGCTTCTCGGCGACGATCTCCGCCTCGGCGCGATCGCTGTCGGCGGCCTCGACCCGCAGGCGCAGCAGCAGGCACGGCTCACGGCCGTCGCTGGTGCGCTTGTTGGCCAGCTTGCGGGTGCCGCTGTCGGTCAGCTCGATCAGGTACAGCGGCGCGGCCACCCAGCGCTGGGCGGCCAGCTGGCGGTAGCCCAGGCGGGTCTTGCCGAGCACGCGCAGCACCGGCGCTTCCACGTCGGGCTCATGCAGACGCAGGCTTTCGTTGCCCTGGGCGTCGGTGTGGATCACGTCGCGGTAGAGCAGGTCGTGGTCGATGATCAGGTTGTTCTCGTCGAGCTTGCCGATGTGGCGCACGGTCGAGTACGGCTTCAGGCGCGCGACGCTGAAGTAGAAGTTGGAGATCTTGCGCTGCTCGCTCAGCAGGCACAGCATCGCGCCGACGGCGGCGGTGGTCTTGGGGTCGTCGATGCGGCCGTTGCGGTGGAACGGGTACCAGCCGCCGACGCGGTAGCCGTCCATGGGCACGATGCGCCCGGGCGGCAGCGGCACCTTGCGCCGCAGGTAGGCCAGCACGCCCGGCAGCCGCGAGGGGCGACCGGTGATCAGCAGGGCATCGCACGGGTAGTGGAAGACCACTTCGGTCAGGGCGTCGAGCACCTTGCACAGGTTGATCTGGCCCTTGAGGAACGCCTGGTGGATGGCCACCAGGTCCACGCGCAGGCGCACCTGGCCCAGGTCGAACTGGGCGCTGCCGCCATCGGCGCGGCGCACGTTGCTGGCCACGTACTCGCGCACGCGCTCGCCGATTTCGCCGTGGGTGAGCGCCAGCACCTCGGCGTAGCTCGGCTCGTGCACGGTGCACGGCACCTCGGGGTCGAACCGTTCGTACAGCGCCAGCAGGTGCAGGCCCAGTGGTGTGAACACCTGCAGGTTCAACTGCTGGCGCAGCACCGCGTCCTGGGCGCTGGTGCTCTCGTCGCCGCACAGGCGCGAGAGCAGGGCGCGTGGCGCCTGGACCCCGGCCTCGGCGAAGGCCTGCTCCAGCCCCGGCAGGACGAAGCGCTGGATCACGTCGAGCAGGATGTCGTCCCCGGCGATCTTGAAGCTGTCGCGAAAACGCTGCGCCGGCAGGATGGTCACGTTGCTGCCACCGGCATGCTCGCTGGCCCGCTCCAGGCGGTAGTCGGTGATCACCAGGTCGCTGGTGCCGCCACCGATGTCGATGCTGGCCAGGGTCACCGCCTCACGGTCGGTCTTGTCCGGGCGGGCGAGGGTGTCGAAGAACTCCTGCGGGTGGCCGGCGAAGTTCTCGCGGATCTCGGTGTACAGGTACACCAGCTGGCCACAGGAGGCTTCGTCCCACTCGACCTTGACCTTGGGCAACGGAATGCGCGGCGCCGGGATGTCGTTGCTGGCGCGGGCCTTGGCCGGGTCCAGGTCGCCGTCGTGCCAGCCCATGCACTTCCACACCAGGGCGATGGCCTGCAGCAGGCGGTCGTTGAGCAGGCTGCGCTCGACCTGGGGCATGCCCGGCGGCACGGTCAGGGTCACGCTGGACAGCTGCCGCGGGCGCTGGGTGTGGCCCATGCGCGTGCGTTGCGCCGGGCTGTTGATCTGCACCAGGGCCTGGGTCAGCACCTCGGCGAGCATGAAGGTCATCAGCGAACTGCGCGAATACTGCGGGGTGAACGCCGGCAGCCGGTCGTCCTCGTGCTTGAGCTTGTAGAAGGCCTGCCCGAGCTTGGTGACGCGGTGCGAGAACGGCGCCGCCGTGGCCTTCGGTTCGCTGTCGCTGCGCACGTAGGCGCTGTTGAAGCGCCAGCCGTGCAGGTAGGCGTTCTCGTCCCACAGGTAGCGCTTGGGGCTGGACAGCCCGGTCGAGCCTTCGGTGCCCTTGCGCCGCCCCGACAGGCGTCCGGCCTCGGCGCCGACCCGGGCGATGGTGGGCCACTGGAAAGCATCGTGGCGGCCGCTTTGCACCGAGAAGTTCTCTTTGCCGAAGCTGGCCTGGGCGAACTCCACGCGGCTCTCGAACGGCTGGCTGTAGACCTGCTCGGGGCAGGTGAGGTCGCGGATCTGCAGCACGTAGTTGTGCTTGAGGCCGTCGCCGGACTGCCCGTGGTTCTCGATCAGGATGCCGCAGGTGCGCGAGTTGCCCACGTCCAGCACCAGGTCCACCGGGATCGGCGGCTCCAGCGAGGCGACGCCGTTGGCGGCCAGCTTGATGTCCGGCACCGGGAGGCGCGCCGGCGCCTGGGTGTACTGCTCGGGCACCGGGCGCGCCATCAGGCTCAGCAGGTTGAGGTAGTGGCCCAGGTGGCGCTGCTCGTCGATTTCCTCGTCGACATCCTCGCTGGGGCGGGCCTTCTGGCTGTCGCGGTAGACCTCTTCGAGCCACAGGCGCACCCATTGCTGATCGAGGAACCAGCGGCTCTGGCGAGCCTGGCAGGCCAGGCGGAAGCTGGCGCCGGCGTTGATGTCGTCCTGGGTCGGCGCCAGGTACTGCATGCCCTGGCTGCTGGCCATGGCACGAGTGTCGAAGGCCAGCGTCAGGCGATGGGTGTTGCCGTCCACGTCCGGCTGCGCCAGGCGCACCAGGCGCATGCGTGCCCAGTTGGTCGGGCCTTCGTCGAAGCGTTCGGGCGGCAGGAAGCGGAAGAACGGTGCCGGCAGCCACAGGCCATCGAGCAGGGCCAGGCTGCTCTGCAGGCTCAGGGTCAGGTCTTCTTCGTCGACCACGCTGACCAGCCGTTCATGCTGGCCGGCCTGGCCGTTGTCGTTCACCGGGCCAAGGTGAAAGTACTCGCGGGTCTCGTGGTTGAGCAGCAGCCGTGCGATCAGCGTGTTGCCCATGCGTGCGAAGCGTCCGGCGGGCTCCTTGGCAGGGTCGAGCCGGACGGCGAAGTCGAGGAACTGCAGGCCGCTGTCGTTGACCAGGTGAACGGTATCTTCGAAGGGGGTGAGCTCGGGCAGCATGAGAGGAGGCCTTTATTCGCGGCGCATGGAAATGGGGAACTGGCTGGAGCCGTAGTGGCCCTGGCAGTCGGCGATGCGTTGCGCGCCAGGGGCGCAGCTCACCGTGGGCATGTCGTAGCGACCACCGTCGGTGCAGGTGGCCTGGTCCTGGCTTTCGATGCCCAGCTGGCCACCGCGCATGGCGGCATTGACCGCACCGGTGCAGCTCACGCCGTCCGGACGGCGGATGGTGACGTTGCCCTGACCGTTCTCGAAGGCGTATTCCAGGCGCAGCGGCTTGGCGGTACTGGCGTCGAGGATGCCGGCACCGGCGCGGTAGTTGCCGTTGAGAAAGTCCGCCGGGCCCTCGCCCGCATCTGCCGGGATGGTCAGGGGCGGCGCGTTACCGGTCGCGGGCGCGGAGGGCGCGCCCGGTGTGGCCGTGGCCTGGGCCTCGGAGGGCGTCGGTGCAGGCGTCGCTGCGGCTTCGGCTGGTGTGTCGGCCGCTTCCGTGGCCGGCGCCTGCGGCGGCACGGGTGCCGCTTCGTCAGCGACGGGCGATCCGGCGGCATCAGGGGCCGCGGCGGCCGTGTCGGGCAAGGCAGCGCCCGCCGAGGCGCCAGGTACGCCTGCGTTCGCACCGACGCCGGTGCCGGACGTCAGCGCCGGGGCGCCGAGGGTCGGGGCGCCTGGGCCGGTCACGGCGGGCACCTGCGCGGTGGGGCGATCCACGTGCGGGGTATCGACCGCCAGCGTCGGCAGGCCGAGCTGGGGTGCGCAGCCGCGCAGCAGGCCGAACAGCAGGGTCAGCAGCAACAGCGCCAGCAGCAACCACAGCCACCACCAGCGGCGCCACCAGGGGCGCGCCCGTTCGACCGGCACGCTCAGCGGCGGTGGGGTGAGCACCGGGGCAGGGGTAGGTTCAGGGGCCAGCGGCGCGGCCACGGGCGGCGGTGTCGGGGCAGGACGCGGCGTCAGGAAGTACAGCGGCTCGCGCTGGCGATCCTGCTCGTGGGCCACGAACCCCCAGAAGGTCAGCACCGGCTGCACGCCCTGGTCGGTCTGTACCAGGTAGACGTGGTCGTCGCTGGGGCAGAAAGGCACCAGGCCCAGCAGCTTGCCGAAGATCACCTGATCGCTCTGGCCACGCTTGCCGGCCGACTCGACCAGGCTCGAGGCACTGGTCAGCACCGCCTGGCGAAAGGACTGCAGGCGCTCGCGGGCAGCGTCGCGTTCGGACTCGGTGGCCGCGCGCCAGGCGATCACCTCGCCGGGCACTGGGCTGTACCAGTCGAGCACGTTGCCGTGTTCGTTGCTTTTCGGAATGGCCAGAAAGCGCGACAGCTCGGGGTTGCGGCGCTCCAGGGCGGCGATCAGTTGCAAGGCGGCCTTGAACACCGGCTGGCCGGTTTCGCCCATGGCAATGAATTGGTCACTTTTGCCGGTGCGAAGCAGTGCGCCCTGCATGGGTTCGGTCCTTGAAAGAAAGTCAGTGCCATCGATTGGCGAGGGGTGCAGACCTTACTGAAAAGAAGGCCATGGCGTCAATTTGCCAGCGCTGTTTTTTTGCGCGTCAGGCGCCATTTGGCGAGCCCTGCACGCACCGGATCGTCTGCCGTCGATGCCAGCACGGGCTGAGCCATGTATCCTCGCTCGCATTACCGAAACGCCTCCTTTCTGTCAGGACCGCAGGCGTGCCGTTCAAGGAGACGTTGCATGAGTATCAAGATCGAGGCCCTGGTCGCGCGCAAGATTGGCTTTGCCTCGCACCAGAACGCCGTGCCGCTGTTGCGCGAGCTGGCACTGACCCACGACGGCGAAACCCCGTACCACGACCTGACGCTGACCCTGGACACCGATCCGGCCTGCGTCGAGCCGCGCCGCTGGGTCGTCGATCGGCTGCTGCCGGGCGATCACCTGGTGATCGGCGAGCGCGACCTGCGGCTCAATGCCCAGTACCTGGCCGGCCTCAACGAAAGCCTGAGCGCCGAGGTGCTGCTGCGGGTCTGGCAAGGCGAGACGCTGCTGGCCGAACGACGCGTGCCCACGGCGCTGCTGGCGCGCATGGAGTGGGGCGGCCTGAACGCCATGCCGGAGCTGTTGCCGGCGTTCTGCCTGCCCAACGACCCGGCCGTGGACCGGGTGCTGAAAGGCGCCTGCGAGGTGTTGCGCCGCGCCGGCAAGCCCGAGGCCATCCAGGGCTACGAGGGTCACTCGCGCACCCGCACCTGGGAACTGGCCTCGGCCCTGTGGTCGGCGGTGTGCGACCTTCAGCTCAGCTATGCGCTGCCCCCGGCCAGCTTCGAGGCCCACGGGCAGAAGGTCCGTTCGCCCAGCCAGGTCATCGACAGCGGCCTGGCCACCTGCCTGGACAGTGCCTTGCTGTTCGCCGCCGCACTGGAGCAGGCCGGGCTCAACCCGTTGCTGGTGATGACCCAGGGCCACGCCTTCACCGGCGTCTGGCTGCAGCCCCAGGAATTCGCCCAGGTGCTGACCGACGACGCCTCGGCGCTGCGCAAGCGGGTCGACCTCAAGGAGCTGGTGGTCTTCGAGACCACCCTGGCCACCCAGGCGCCGTTCCCCGGCTTCAGCCAGGCGGTGAACGAGGCGCAGCGGCAGTTGGACGATGACCGTTTCATCATGGCCATCGACGTGCGCCGTGCGCGCATGCAGAAGATCCGTCCCCTGGCCGCCACCACGGCGCCCGAGCCGACGGCGCTGACGCCTGACCCGTCGCCGCGCCCGCACAACGCGCTGGAAGAAGCGCCGGTGCTGCCGGGCTTCGATGTCGACGTCCCGACGACGGCCGAAGGGCCGGCCGACCGGCTGATGCTGTGGCAGCGCAAGCTGCTCGACCTGACCACCCGCAACCGACTGCTGCACCTGCCCGACAGTGCCAAGGGGGTGCGGCTGGTGTGCCCCGACCCGGCCGCCCTGGAAGACCTGCTGGCCAGTGGCAAGCGCATCCGCGTGCTGCCGGTGCCCAGCCTCGACAGTGGCGGCCGCGATCCGGCGCTGTACGAGCAGCAGCACCGCGAGCGTCTGCTCGACGAGGTCGCCCGGCAGGCCTTCGCGCGTGGCGAGGTGCTGGCCAGCCTGGAGAAGAGCAAGCTCGAAGCCACGCTGATCGACCTCTACCGCAAGGCCCGCACCGACCTGGAAGAGGGCGGCGCGAACACGCTGTTCCTGGCCGTCGGCTTCTTGAACTGGAAGAAAAGCCCGGACGACCCCAAGACCTATTCCGCGCCCCTGGTGCTGCTGCCGGTCAAGCTCGAGCGCAAGAGCGCGCTGTCGGGGGTGACACTGAGCCTGCTCGATGAAGAACCGCGCTTCAACCTGACCCTGCTCGAGCTGCTGCGCCATGACTTCGAGCTGGTGGTGCCGGGCCTGGACGGCGATCTGCCCGCCGACGAGAACGGCGTCGACGTGACCGGCGTGTGGGACACGGTGCGCCGCGCGGTACGCGATGCGCCGGGCTTCGAAGTGGTCACCGACGTGGTGCTGGGGACCTTCTCGTTCGCCAAGTACCTGATGTGGAAGGACCTCGCCGCCCACGCCGAACAGCTGACCCAGAGCCCGCTGGTCAAGCACCTGCTCGAGCGCACCCCCGGCAGCCCCGGCTTGCCCCGGGGCGACGACTTCCCGCGCCCCGAGCGCCTGGACGAGGTGGTCACCCCGGCGCAGCTGTTCACGCCGCTGCCGGCAGACTCTTCGCAGCTGGCGGCGGTGATCGCCTCGGCTGGCAGCCACAGCTTCGTGCTCGATGGCCCGCCCGGCACCGGCAAGTCGCAGACCATCGCCAACATGATCGCGCACAACCTGGCGCTGGGCCGCCGCGTGCTGTTCGTCGCCGAAAAGCGCGCGGCCTTGGAAGTGGTCTACCGGCGTCTGGCAGAGAAGGGCCTGGGCGAGTTCTGCCTCGAGCTGCATTCGAGCAAGGCTTCCAAAGTCGAAGTGCTCAAGCAGCTCGAACGGGCCTGGGACGTGCGCGACACCCTCACGACCGAGGAATGGGCTCGCGAGGCCGAGCGCTTGCAGGCCTTGCGCGGCCGGCTCAACCAGCTGGTCGAAGTGCTGCACCGCCGGCATCCCAATGGCTGGTCGTTGCACGAGGCGATCGGCCGTACGGTGCGCGATCACCAGCCGAGCATGCCACGTCTGGCATGGCCCGAGGCGACCGTGCACGACCGGCCCGCCTACGAGGCGCTGCATGACCTGGCCCGCCGCCTGGGCCTCAACGGTCAGGCCGCCCATGCACTGGCGCCGGTGTTCGCCGGCCTGGCGCAGACCGACTGGTCCAACGCCTGGCAGGCCCAGCTGGTGGCCTGCGCCCGAGAGGTGCCCGCGGCCCTGGACGCGCTGGTTGCGGCCTGCGAGCGGTTGCAGGCCCTGACCGGGCTGGCCGTGCCGGGGGACGAGGCCGCCCAGTACACCCGCCTGGTCGCGCTGGCCACGCTGTTGCTGCGCTGCCACGGCCTGGACCTGGACTTCGCCTTCGCCCTCGATGCGAGCACGCGCATCGAGCACGCCCGGCGCGCCGCCGAGCGCATCGCCCGCTACCAGGCCCTCGGCCGGGAGCTGTCGGTGGACTATGCCGACGAAGCCTGTCGTCGCGTGCCGGTGGCCGAGCTGCGCGAGGCGTGGCAGGCGGCCAGTGGCAAGTTCTGGTTCTTCTCCACCTGGGCGAAGAAGAAGGTCGCCCAACGCCTGGCGACCCTGGGCGGTGCCAGCGGGCTGCCGGACGTCCCGGCGGACCTGGCGCTGTTCGAGCAGCAGCAGGCCCTGCTGCAGGAGCTCGACACCCTCGGCGCGACCGTGCAGTCGGTGCCGGGCTGGCAAGGCAGCCACAGCGCGAGCGAAACCCTCACCCAGGCCGCCACCCTGGCCGACCAGCTGCGCAAGGCGATCAGCGCCCTGGCCGATTCGCCCGAAGCGCTGATCGCCTTGCGCGCCGGGGTGCAGCGCGTGGTGGTCGAGGCCAACGACATGCTCGCGCCGGGCGGGCAGATCGCCGCTGCCATCGACACCTTGCAGCAGGCCCAGGCACGCTTCGAGGCGTGTTCGGCACAGTTCGATCAACTGACCGCCCGCCTCGACGACGCCACGCCCGTCACGCTCGCCGAGCGGCGTGGGCTGGCCGACCGGATCGTCGCTCAGGAAGGCCAGCTCAAGGCCTGGTGCGACTGGTGCCGGGTACGCGACCAGGCCCGCCATGCCGGCTTGCAGCCCCTGGCCCAGGCCCTGGAGCAGGGCAGCCTGGCGGCGGACGCCGTCGTCGCCACCTTCGAGACGGCTTACGCCTATGACTTCGCTCGCCAGGGCATCGACCACGAGCCGGTGCTGCGCACCTTCGTCGCCGCCGAACACATGAGCGACATCGCCACCTTCGGCCGCCTCGACGATGCGCTGGCCGCGCTGTCGGTGCGTTACATCCGCGCCACCCTGTGCGGGCACATTCCGGCGAAGAACGACGTGCCCAAGAGCAGCGGCTTCGGCGTGCTCAAGCACGAGTTGCAGAAGTCCCGGCGGCACAAGCCGGTGCGCCAACTGGCGATCGAAATGGGCGAGTCGCTGAACCGCCTGGCCCCGTGCATGCTCATGAGCCCGCTGTCGATCGCCCAGTACCTGCCGGCCGAGCTGCCGCCGTTCGACCTGGTGATTTTCGACGAAGCCTCGCAGATCGCGCCCTGGGACGCGATCGGCTCCATTGCCCGCGGTCACCAGGTGGTGATCGCCGGCGACCCGCGGCAGATGCCGCCGACCAACTTCTTCAACCGCGGCGCCAGCGCCACCGACGACGACACCGCCGAGGACATGGAAAGCATCCTCGACGAATGCCTGGGCGCCGGGGTGCCCAGCCACAGCCTGAGCTGGCACTACCGCAGCCGCCACGAAAGCCTGATCGCGTTCTCCAACCACCAGTACTACGACAGCAACCTGATCACCTTCCCGGCCGCGCAGACCCGCGACAGTGCGGTGGAGTGGCGGCGCGTCGAGGGTGTCTACGCCAAGGGCAAGGGGCGCCACAACCAGATCGAGGCCAAGGCCATCGTCGCCGAGACCGTCAAGCGCCTGACCGACCCGGCCTTCATCGCGGCGGGCCACACCCTGGGCATCATCACCCTCAACAGCGATCAGCAGCAGCTGATCAACGACCTGCTCGACGTCGCCCGTACCCAGTACCCGCAGATCGAACCGTTCTTCCAGGAAAGCCACCCTGAACCGGTGGTGGTGAAGAACCTGGAGACCGTGCAGGGCGACGAGCGCGACCTGATCATCCTCGGCATCGGCTATGGCCCCACCGAGCCGGGCGCGCCGAGCATGTCGATGAACTTCGGCCCGCTCAACAAGGAAGGCGGCTGGCGCCGGCTGAACGTGGCGATCACCCGCTCGCGTCGCGAGATGCTGGTGTTCACCTCGTTCGATCCGTTCATGATCGACCTCAACCGCACCAACGCCCGTGCCGTGCGCGACCTGAAGCACTTCATCGAATTCGCCCAGCAGGGCCCGAAGGCCCTGGCCGCTGCCGTGCGGGGCTCGGTGGGCGGCTACGACTCGCCGTTCGAGGAGGCCGTGGCCGACGGATTGCGCGGCCTGGGGTGGCAGGTGGTGCCGCAGATCGGCGTGTCGCGCTTCCGCATCGACCTGGGGATCGTCCACCCGGACCGCCCCGGCGATTACCTGGCCGGGGTCGAGTGCGACGGTGCCACCTACCACAGCGCCGCTACCGCCCGTGACCGCGACAAGGTGCGTGGGGCCATCCTGCGCGGGCTGGGCTGGAACCTGGTGCGCCTGTGGTCCACCGAATGGTGGGTGGACAAGGCCGGCGCGCTGCAACGCCTGGATGCGGCGCTCACCGAGCTGCTGGAAGCTTCGCGGGCGGCGCAGGCGGCCGTGGTGGAGGCCGAACCTGCACCTGAGGTGGCGCTGACGTTCCCGGTGCAAACGGAGGAAGAGGACGACCGCGCGCTTGAGCCCGCGTCCGCCTGGGTGGCTGACGAGGCTGTCGTCCCTGAGCCGGAGGCGCTGCCCGTGCAGGCCCTGGCGCCTGTCACCGAAGCCAGCACACCCCCTGGCGTCTACCGCGTCGCCGACCTGAGCGCGCTGGCGGCCGAGATCGACGCCGAGCGTTTCTACCAGGCCGAGTACGACGCGGTGCTGCAACGGGTGATCGCTCAGATCGTGGAGCAGGAAGCACCGATCCGTGACACCGTGCTGGTGCAGCGGGTCGCGCGCGCCCATGGCTTCCAGCGCGCCGGGCGGTTGATCCGTGATCGGGTGCTGGGTCTGGCCGAGCGGGCGCACCATGTTCAGGCGACGGCAGCGGACGAGGCGTTCGTCTGGGGTGCGGCGACCGAGGCGGACACCTGGTCGCGCTACCGCGTCCCGGCGACCGAGGCCGACGTACGCGCCCTGGAAGACATCGCCGCACCGGAGTTACGGGCGGCGGCGCGGGCGGTAGGGCAGGGCGATACGGCGCTGGAGGTGGCCAAGGTGTTCGGCTTCAAGCGCCTGACGGCCGCCACACGCGAGCGTCTGGAGCAGGTATTGAGCGAGGTGTGAGGGACGGCGGTGGCAGGCACCGGGTGCCCGGGGGCGCCTTGACCGTCAGCGTCGCTGGCGCCACCACTGAACCGCGTGATAGCCACCGCCCAGGGTGAACGTTACGGCCAGCACGCCAACCAGAATGCTGGCGCCCCACAGCGCACCCCGGTCTTCGATGACCGCGATATCGGCCGGCGCCTCGGCGCTGTAGCGCACCTGCACCGGCTCGCCCACGACATACCCGGCGATCAAGCCGCCCTCAGGGTAACTGACAGGCTGTCCGGCCTGGTCGATGAAGTCGATCTGCGGGTGACTGCCGCCGGCATTCAGGGCGCTGACATGCCCCTCTGCCCGTTGCGCGGTGGCCAGAAACGCCAGGCGCGTCTCGATCAGCCCGGCGGTCAGGCCGAGCAGGCACAGACCCAGCGGCAGGAACAGCAGGGCCCGCAGGCCGTCGCCGCGGGGGGTGTGGGTCGGTGGGGGCATGCAGGGCTCTCGGCTCGTCCTTGATACGCCGTGCATTGCAGCGGGTTTGGGCGGCGTGGTCAATCCTGGGATCGTCTGTTCGGAACACGGGCTGTTGGGCGTCAAGCGTTGGGCTGGCGGCTGGTCTGGTTTATCCTCTGCGCCTTCATGCGGATTCACAAGGACGTTCATGATTCCCATCGATGTACCGTTCATGGTGCTGGCCTACACGCTCGCTGTCTTTTCCGACGTCTTTCTCGTCCTGTTGATCGCCTGCGCTTTCGCCTGGTTGATCCCTCGTAGCCGAAACTACCTGCGTGCGCGGCCTATCCGCGTTGGCCTGTTGATGGTGGGGCTGGCCATCGGCAGCCTGCCGTCGGTCAGTTTCTACTACCGTTACTGGCAGGACTGGCGCGCGCACAATCCGCGCCTGCAGCAGGAGGAAGTGCTGGGCGATCTGAAGCTGCCTGCGGGGACACGCCTCCACCTGCGCCAGGTCGAACCCATGAACGATCTGGCGGGCAAGCCGGTTGTTCACGGTCTGCCCAGCCTGGATCAGGCCGAGTTCACACGCATACCCGGCTTGGTCAAGGGTTTGCGCGTGCGCAGCCTGAAGCTGTCGGATTTCACGGCGACACTCGATACCCTCGATGCACACACGCTGGAAAGCTGGCAGTGCGCGCCGGGTATGGTCGAATACGATTTTCCATCAGGCGCGCAGTTCAGCTTCGCCCAATGGCGGTTGCGCGAATGCTGGTTGGCACCGGGCGCTTCTCTGGGCGGCATCGTCTGGCCGGGGCCGGTGCGGGTGTTCGCCACCGAGTCGGGATGGGAGGCCCGTAGCGAGGATACGATCGTCACGGTGCACGGCCTGTCGCTGCGCTGGCTGAGCCTGCGTATCAGCCAGCCTTACGCCAAGGCAGGGACGTGGACAGGGCATTTGACCGAACCGGCCGATTTCGGCACCGTTCACTACCCCCAAGGCATCCCGGTGCGTCGGCAGGGGTACCAGCTGTGGTTCAGTCTGCCTGAGGATGAACAGGCCGAAGACCGTCGTACCGGCACGCTCATCGACGGGGGGCACACGGTGGTGCAGGGCCTGGACGGCGCGATGATCGGGGTCGAGACCAACGACGCGCTGGGGATCCATTTCTTCGACCGGATCATCGTGCCGTGAGGAGGCATCAAGGCGGTGATGTACCCGACCGCTCGCAACTCACCGCTTCTGCCAGGTCATCGGTTGATACACCAGCCCACCGTGCTCGCTCACGTCCCCGGCGAGCATGAAGCCATAACGCTGGTAGGCGGCCACCGACGGCAGGGAAGCGCTGACGGTGATGTTGCCTGCCTCGGCATGCGCCAGGGCAACCTCCATCAGACGAGCACCCACACCACGACGCTGCCAACCGGGGCGACGAACAGCAGGGCGACATGCCGGCGCTGCTTGAGCTCCACCACCCCCCTGACGGCACCGTCCACCACCGCGACCCACATCCGGTTGTCGCCGGCCAGGCGCTCGCCGAACGCGGCCGGCGTCACCACGTCAGCGAAGTGTGCCACGCCCTGGGCGGACAGCGACGGAGCGATCGCCTCGCTGAAGGCGTCGAGACAGAGGGCGGAGACAGCGGAGGCATCGTCGTGCGTCATGTCGCGTACGTGCATGGGGTCGTCCTTGAGTGCAAGTCATGGGGATCGACCTGTATAGCAGCCTGATAGCTCAGGCGGGAAGCAAAGGCGGTAGGGGGCCTTTGTGGGAGCGGGCTTGCCCGCGATAGTGGTGGTAGATTTGATACATGGCCAACAAGGTGAATGCTGGCCTGCCAGTCTTGAGGTGAGTCCCGCGCGGTGGGGCTACGGGTGTAGGAGCGGCCCCTGTGCCGCGATGGGCCGCAAAGCGGCCCTAAAATCGATGAGCAGTAAAGCCGCGGACCCTGCTAACTACCGCCGTGTTCTCTGCGCGACAGCGCGGCGCCAAGGCGGCGGGTGGAACTCCCACCGGTACTCACTCCAAGCAGGCGTCGGCACGATGGCGACGCCGCCTGTGGGAGCTGGCTTGCCAGCGATGCAGGCGGTAAAGGAGGGGAGGCTGTCGCGGGCTGCGACAGTCGGTTTCACTGCGGTATGACCCTGGGTGAAAAGCCCTTGCCGGGGCACTGGACTCGAATCGAGCCTGGCAGGCGGAGTACACAAAAGACGAGCCTGCAACCACGCCAACCTGCACGACAAGCGCCGCGCAGGCCGTGGCTGGCTTACAGCACGCTGGCGAGGAACTCGCGCAGGCGGGGGTGTTGCGGGTTGTCGAGCAAGGCGCGTGCATCGCCGCTCTCGACCACCTGGCCCTGGTCCATGAACACGATATGGTCCGCCACTTCGCGGGCGAAGCCGATCTCGTGGGTGACCACCACCATGGTGATGCCCGAGTGCGCCAACTGCTTCATCACCTGCAGCACTTCGCCCACCAGCTCCGGGTCCAGGGCCGAGGTCGGCTCGTCGAACAGCATCACGTCCGGTTGCATCGCCAGGGCCCGGGCGATGGCCACGCGCTGCTGCTGCCCACCGGACAGCTCGCGTGGCCAGGCGTCGGCGCGGTGGGCCAGGCCCACTTGTTCGAGCAGGCCCATGGCCCGTGCCTGCACGTCACGGCGTGTGTGCCCGAGGATGCGCAGGGGTGCATCGACGATGTTCTGCAGCACGGTACGGTGCGGAAACAGGTTGAACTGCTGGAACACCATGCCGATGCGCTGGCGTTGCTCGGCCACGCGCGCTTCCGGCAGTTCGTGCAAGGTCTGGCCCTTGCGCTGGTAGCCGATCAGCGTGTCGCCGACGTGGACGGTGCCGCCGTCGAGCTTTTCCAGGTGGTTGATGCAACGCAGCAAGGTCGACTTGCCCGAACCCGACGGCCCGAGGATCACTGTCACCGAACCGGCCGCGATGTCCAGGTCGATGCCCTTGAGCACGGTGTTGCCGGAGAATTGCTTGCGCACACCGCGCAGGCGGATGGATTCACTCATGCTTCGGACTCCTGCCGGGCCACCGGACGGCCCAGCCAGTTGCGCCGCCCTGGGGTATTGCCGCGGCTGAAGCGCACTTCGACCAGGTGCTGCAGCACCGACAGCACCGAGGTCATCACCAGGTACCAGGCGGTGGCCACCAGCAGCAGCGGGATCACCTCGTAGGTGCGCTGGTAGATGATCTGCGCCGAGTACAACACGTCCTGCAGGGCAATCACCGACACCACCGCCGTGGTCTTGAGCTGGCCGATCACCTCGTTGCCGGCGGGCGGCAGGATGGTGCGCATGGCCTGGGGCAGCACGGTCTGGCGGAAGATCTGCCCAGGCCGGTAGCCCAGCGCCTTGGCCGCTTCCAGCTGCCCGGCGCCGACGCTCTGGATGCCGGCGCGGATGATCTCGGCGGCGTAGGCGGACTGGTGGATCACCAGCGCCAGCACCGCCGCGCTGAACGGGCTGATGACGTCGTTGGTGGGGGCGCTCCAGAGTTCGCCGACCCAGGGCAGGCTCAGGGCCAGGCGCGGGTACAGCGCGGCGATGTTGTACCAGAGGAACAGCTGCACCAGCATCGGCACGGCGCGGAAGAACCAGGTGTAGGCCCAGCTGACGCTGACCAGCACCGGGTTCGATGACAGCCGCATCAGGGCCAGCAGCGTGCCGCCGGCGAAGCCGAACACCACCGAGATCAGGGTGAGCTTGATGGTCATCAGCACACCGTCGAGGATCGAGGCCTCGGTGAGGTTGGCGGCCACCACGTCCCACTCGAAGCGCGGGTTGTCGAGCATCGAGTGCAGCACCAGGCCCAGCACCGCAATCACCACGGCGGCGCTGGCCCAGCGCCCCCAGTGACGGTTGGCGACGATGCGCAGGTTGGCGCTCTCGGCGTCGAACGCTGGCTTCATCGCAGGTTGTCTTCGTTGAGGCCGGCCGACTTGACCGCACCGAAGCCGATCTCCCACTTGTCGAGGATCTGCTGGTAGGTGCCGTCGGCGATCAGCGAATTGAGAGCGGCCTGGATCGGTTTGCCCAACGGTGACTGCTTGGGCAATGCGATGGAGACGATGGTGTCCTCGATGGTGATCTCACCGGCCAGGGTCATCCCCTTGAGACGGTTGGCCTGGTAGCGCAGACCCTCGTAAGGACCGAAGAACATCGGCACACGGCTGCTCATCACCGCCTGCACGCCGGCAGGGCGGTCTGGGAAGATCGGCACGGTGATCGGCTTTTTGCCAGCGGCCACGCAGGCCTCGCTGGCCTGTTGCAGACGGGTCACCTGGGAGGTGCCGGCACCGGCGCCGACGGTCTGGCCGCACAAGGCGTCGAGGCTGTCGAAGGTGCCGAGCTTGGCATCGGAGCGCGCGACCAGCGCCAGCTTGGAAGCGTTGTAGTAACCGACGAAGTCGACCTGTTCCAGACGCTTGGCGTTGGCATCGATATTCGCCAGGGCGGCGTCGTAGCGGCCTGACTTGAGCCCCGGGATGATGTTGTCGAACCCACCGGTGTCCTTGAGTTGCAACTGCACGCCCAGGCGGTCGGCCACGGCGCTGATGATGTCGATCTCGCGCCCGGCCAGGGTCTTGTTATCGGCCTTGTAGAAGGTGGTCGGCGGGGTGTTGGGGTTGGTCCCGGCGATGATGTAGCCACGCTTCTGGATGGCCTCGGGCAGGGTCGCGTGCAGGGCGGCGTCCGCGGCCGGCGTGGCGGTGGCGTCGAAGGGCACGCTGCCTGGGGCAGGCGCGGCGAAGGCGCCGGGAACGGCCAGCAGCGCGGCGATGGCGCTGATCAGTGCAGGTTTAGTCATGGCTCATTCCTCGTGGGCGGCCGCCGGGGCGACGGCGGCAAAGTTGTCGGTGACGCTGGGCAGGCCCAGGTTCTCACGCAGGGTGGCGTGCGCGTATTCGGTGCGGAACAGGCCGCGGCGCTGCAGCTCCGGGATGACCAGCTCGACGAACAGTTGCAGCTGCTCGGGCAGCACCGCCGGCATGATGTTGAAGCCGTCGGCGCCACCCTGTTCGAGCCAGGTCTGGAAGTCGTCGGCGATGTCCTCGGCGGTGCCGACGATCACCCGGTGACCGCGGGAACCGGCAGCCACGGCGGCCAGCTGGCGCAGGGTGAGGTTTTCCCGCGCGGCCAGCTCGGTGAGCAGCTTGACCCGACTCTGACTGCCTTCGGTGGGGGCGATCGGCGGTACCGGGCCGTCCAGCGGGTAGACGCTCATGTCGGTGCCGAAGCGTGCCGACAGCTGCTCGATGCCATTGTCGATGTCCACCAGCTCGTTGAGCTGGTCCCACACCGCCTGGGCCTGCTCGCGGGTGCGCCCGACGATGGGCATCACGCCCGGCAGGATCAGCAGGTGGTCGGGGTTGCGCCCGGCGTCGCGGACGAACTGCTTCTGGCTGCGGTAGAAGGCCTGGCCTTCCTCCAGCGACGCGGCGGCGGTGAACACCACTTCGGCGGTCTGTGCGGCCAGCTGCTGGCCGGCCGGGGACGAACCGGCCTCGATGATCACCGGGCGGCCCTGGGGCGAACGGGCGATGTTGAGCGGGCCCTGGACCTGGAAGTGCTTGCCCTTATGGTTGGCCGGGTGGATCTTGCTTTCGTCGCTGTAGCGACCGCTGGCCTTGTCGCGCACGATGGCGCCGTCTTCCCAGCCGTCCCACAGCTTGAACGCCACGTCGAGGAACTCGCGCGCCACCTCGTAGCGGTCGGCGTGGGAGGGCAGGTCTTCGCGGCTGAAGTTGCGTGCAGCATCGGCCGAGAACGAGGTGACCACGTTCCAGGCGGCACGGCCGTGGCTGATGTGGTCCACCGAGCACAGGGCACGGGCCAGGTGGAAGGGCTCATCGAAGGTGGTCGAGGCGGTGGCCGCCAGGCCGATGTGACGGGTCTGCACGGCCAGGGCCGAAAGCAGGGTCAGCGGCTCCAGGCGCGACATGGTCGACGGCAGGCGGTGCACGCTGGTGGCCAGCGCGTCGCCGACGAAGAACATGTCGAACTTGCCCTGTTCGGCAGTCTTGGCGATCCAGCTGAACCACTCGATATCGGTGGGCGAACCTTGCGCACCGTCGGCGCGCCAGCCACCGACGTGGTGGCCCAGGGCTTGAACGAACAGGCCCAGGCGCAGTTGACGGGAAGGCGTCTGTTGCAGGGACATGGGGGAATCCTTAATGACAGCGAACGAGGGCGACGAGACGGTGCAACGCGGCATCGTCGGTCAGATGAAGGTCGGCGCAAAGCGCGTCGAGGCGCTCGACAGGCCAGGCCTGCAGGTTGTCGCGCAGCTTGGCCAGCACATCGGTGGGCGCGGCGGCGGTCTGCTGGCGGGTCACGCACTGACTCAACGAACGCCCGTCCGCCAGGTGCAGGGTGACCCGGTGGAAGCGCAGGTCCGGGTCCAGCTCGTCGGGCGGCGCTGTGAGGTCGGGCACTCGTTGCACCTTGGCGGCCAAGGCGGCGATATCCGGGCGCACCGGGTCTTCGCCGTAGCGTTCCAGCGCGATGGCGCCGTTGAGCAACGCATCGGCGATCACGTATTCCAGGCTGAACCGGCCTTGCACGCCAGTCTGCGGAGCGCGGATCGACGGCGCGGTGTCGGCACCAGGCGGGAAGCTGACGTCGATAGACTGCACCTGCGCCAGCGAGAACCCCTCACGCTCGCGCAGGGCGAACGCCGCCTCGATGGCGCTGTGGGTACCGCCGCAGGTGGGGTAGCGCTTGAATTCCAGGCCCGGCGCGCTGATCCGCCAGGGCGCGCCCCAGTCGGCCAGCAGGTCGTCAGGCCGGGCCTGGCCCAGGCCCAGGATGTCCAGAAACGCCTCCAGCACGCCATCGGCCTGCGCCGCGAACCCGGCCTGCGCCAGCTGCACGGCATTCACCGCCTGCCGCGCCGCAAAGCCTGCGTGCAAAGCCTTGCCCGCGCTGCCGAACTGCGCGCGCAGGCCGGCGGCTTGCGTCGCCGCCAGGCCGAGAGCGATCTGGGTCTGGACCCGGTCCAGTTTCAACAGACGACAGGCCGCGCCCGTGGCGGCGATCACCCCCAGGGTCGCGGTGCTGTGCAGGCCTGCCGCGTAATGCCGCGTGCCGATGGCCTTGCCCAGGCGCCCGGACAGCTCCACGCCGATGACGTAGGCATCCAGGAACGCGTCATGGCTCGGGGTGTCCAGGGACTGCGACAAGGCCAGCAAGGTCGACAGCACCACCGTGCTCGGGTGGCCGCGGAAAGTGGCGTGGTAGTCGTCGAAGTCCAGCGCGTGGCTCATGTAGCCCAGCTGCAGGGCCTGGTTGTCCGCGCCGGTGGCGGCAGGGAATGCCTGACGCACGGGTACCAGACCGCTGTCGTGCAGCAACCCGAGCTGGATCGGCAGCAGGCAGGCGACGTAGTCGATGACGCCCTCGCGTGCCCGCTGGCGGTGTTCATCCCGGGGTCGGGTCTGGAGGAGCGCGTCGGCCAACGATCCGCTCAAGGAGATACTCACGAAGCACACCTCTGGATGCAAGGCTTTGACAGGCATCAAAAAAATGGATGAAGGTGAGATTTTCCGGTTCTATAAAGACTTTTACCAATAACCAAAGGTTATGGGTTATTCCATGGGGTTCTATGTGTGGTGCTTATGGAATAACGCTGTCCACTGGTGTGAGTCACGTCTGACGGCGCTGTCACTCCGTTAAGCTAAGAGCGTAGGGAAGGCTGTGCGGTTCCGCTGGGTCCCCAGACTGGGCTTGCGGGCAAGCGAAGTGCCTGGGGTGGGCGTATGGCGTTGAAGCATACCTGGCAAGGATCAGTCTGACGCGTCAGGCTGCGTTGAATGACCTAGGACAGGGGGAGACATGACAGGTTTAGGCAATGAATATAATGACGGCCATTTTGTTTGGTATACCCCGTTGCGCGCTAGCATTGCTGGTATCTGATTTCTTGTGAGGTGGGTCTTGGAACAAGGTACCGTTTTTCAGAGCAATCGCAGTCAGGCTATAAGGCTGCCCAAGGCTGCTGCACTGCCGGAGGACGTCAAGCGAGTCGATGTTGTCGTGCTGGGTCGAGCGCGATTGATTACCCCGGTAGGTGAAGCCTGGGACAGCTGGTTCGATGGCGAGGGTGTGACCGCCGATTTCATGGCCGAGCGCGAGCAGCCGGCTGAGCAGGAGCGAGAAGCCTTCTGATGCTCAATTATGCTCGACACCAATATCTGTATCTTTACGATCAAGAACCGTCCGCCATTGGTTCGAGAGGCCTTCAAGCGGCATCATGGTCAAATGTGTATTAGCACGGTGACACTGATGGAATTGATCTATGGGGCAGAGAAGTCTTCTAACCCCGAGCGAAATCTGGCCAATGTTGAAGGATTTGCTGCGCGTTTGGACGTGCTCGATTACGATCAGGCGGCTGCCGCTCACAGTGGGCAAATCCGCGCTGAGTTGGCACGCGTCGGTAGGCCGATAGGGCCCTGCGATAACATGATCGCTGGGCACGCTCGCTCTCGGGGGCTGACGATCATTACCAACAACCGTGGTGAGTTTGATCGAGTGGTCGGTTTGAGAATCGAAGACTGGGCACGTCCTGTTGTATAAGAAGAAAAACGCGAGTTCGAGGCGCGAGTCGTTAGTCTGATACATCAGGCGACTGTTCATCGACCCGGATTCAGATCATCCAGGTCAGCCCCGCCAGCATGATTGCCAGTTGAATTCCGAGCATGACCAGAAGTCCTGTGGGCGTTCTGCGCATGAACCAGTAGAACGCGTTCAACAGCATCGAAACGAGGTTGGTGATCCACAGTACGACCAGCACGGGGAAGGTCCTGCCGACAGGCCAGGTCGATGGCATCTGAAGCACATAGATGACAAAACCCAGACCGATCATGAGGGTGGCGACGGATATGAGCGCCACCGCACGGGTCAATCGCAGTGCTTCATCGGGCATCATGGCAAGGCTCCCATCAGTTGGACTCTGTGGCTGTTCTGATCGCCACCGCAAACCTATATGGGAGCGGCTTGCCCGCGATAGGGCCCTGTCAGTCGCCGTCTGCATCTGGACAAGCCTGCTTCTTAACAGATCGCCGCTAAGACCTCAGGCCAACTCACGCCCTGTCCTTGGTACCCAGCACATCGCGAATGCTGTCTACCACGTTGCTGTCCTTGATCACATCGTTCAGCCAACCTTCCAGCGGCATGTTGCCCCACTTGATGGCGCGCTCGATCAAGTACGGCACCGGGCTTTGGGGTTCGCTCTGCTTGAAGAACTGGGCGACCCCGGACAGCATCGTGAAGGCTTCGTCGCGGGTGAGCGGTGTGGTGCGTAGGGCGGCCGGGGCGCTGGGCTGGGCGACCACGGTGGCGGACGCGCTGGCGACGTCGGCGGGTGTATCGGCCACGTCGGCCTCAGGCGTGGCGGCCACGGGGTTGAGCTCGACGCCGCGGTCCTTGAGCAGCTTTTCGGTCAGCTGATTGGCGCGCGAGAGCATGTCGACCAGCGTGGCGAAGCTCGGCGCGTCGTGGCCGAACAGGCGGTCGGCGGTGGCTTGCAGACGCTGGCAGGCCTGCAGGCTGCCGGCCACTTCCACGGCCTTGGTGCACAGGTGCTCGGTCTCGCTGAGCGCCACCGAGCGCTGGAAGATCTCGGCGTTGATCTTGCCTTCGTCCAGGGCGATCTGCATGGCCTTGGGGTTCTGCAAGGCCAGGTTCTCGACATGGCGCGACTCGTCGTAGCGCAGCACGCCGAAGCCCTGCCCCTGGGTGATGGGCAGGCCGCCGACGATGTCGGTCAGGGTGTTCTTGAGCCAGGACAGGCGTGCGGCACGCTCGTCCAGGCCGTCTTCGAATGAGGGGTGAAGCGTCTCCCAGAAGGTGTCCAGGATGCGCTCGGCCAGTTCCAGGCCAAAGCTGATCCCGTTGAAATGCTCACGCTGCGCCAGGCCTTCGGTGAGCCAGGCCACCAGCATCAGGTCCTTGCTCTGCCGGGCCAGGCCATGGGCGGCCAGGGTGACGACCTGTTCCCAGTCGGCGGTCTTCAGATCGGTCTGCCAGTCGCCTTGCGTCAGGTAGTCAGGGTCGGCGCGGCGGGCCTCCTTGATCTGGTCGAACAGGGCGGAGAAGCTCAAGTCTTCGCCACTGCCACCGTCGATCGGGGCGGCCAGCTCGGCCAACGAAAGGTCATTGAGGGTTTCAGGCATGGGACACTCGGTTCAAGGGGAGGGGCGCGACGCGCCGGACGAGCCGGCGGCCGCAGGACACGGGCCGCGGCTGCGGCCCGTGAACGGAGCAGTGTTTAGGCAAACACTTTGTTGGCGGTACGGTCCCAGCCGCCGACGATGTTGCCGCCGGCCTGGCCATCGGAACGCTTCTGCTGGGTGTAGGTGGTCTTGATGCGAGCGAAGTTGAAGCTGATTTCTTCGATCGGCAGGTCGCTGACCGACTTGTCTTCACCGGACTGGTTGCCACCGGCGACGAACTTGACTGACGACACCACGACTTCTTCCATGTCGATGGTCAGGTAGGTGACCTTGTCACCACCGGCGCGGTTGACGTTCAGCTTCAGCTTGGCGATGTGCTTGCCGGTGCAGCAGTGCTCGAACAGCTTGGCCGAAGCCTTGTCGACCGCCTTGCGGATCTTGAAGTCGCTCAGGGCGACACGCTCGGAGGACGCACCGCCCGAGGAGCTGGCGGTCGCCGAGGTGGCCTGGGTGGCGCCGTACTCGTAGCCCAGCACTTCGATCCAGTCTTTGTGCTTTTCGTCCAGTACTTCGCCTGGGATGCCGTCGATTTGGATATACGCGTCAAATGCCATGGTTAAAGCTCTCCATTTACAACTGATTAAGGGTGCTTGCGCAGCCCTTGGTTTCGACCTCGCCACGTGCATCGGCTGAGGCAACTGTCCGTCCGCCAGGCTTCATCCAGTAAAGCCCGGCGGACCGGTTCCGTGGGCGTCGGCTCAGTTGAGCCCACGCACTTCGATTTCGACCCGTCGGTTGGGCTCCAGGCACTTGATCAGCTGTGCCCGGGGTTGCTGCATGTCGCATTTCACCAGCGGTTTGTTACTGCCTTCGCCCTGCGCCTCGACCAGTTCGGCCGGAACGCCCTTGCCGACCAGGTAGGTGCGGATGGTCTGCGCACGCTGCTTGGACACCTGCAGGTTGCCCTGGCGGTCGCCCAACTGGTCGGCGTGGCCGGAAATCACGATCTTGCCGATGTTCGGCGTGTTCAGCAGCTTGGCGGCGATCGCGCTCAGCTGGTTCTGGCCCTCGCTCTTGAGGCTCTGGAAATCGGCGCGGCCGAAGGCGAACAGCGTGTCGGACTCCAGCGTGATGGTCTCGATCGAGCGCAGCGACTGGGCGCGCAGGCTGTCGATGTAGTTGCGCGAGCTGGAGGTCAGGAACGCGTTGTCGAGGATGCGTGGCACGTCCGGCTCGCGCAGCTGCTCGCTGTAGAAGGTGATCTGGCGGCTGGCGTAGGTGTAGTCGTGCTGGCCCTCGGCGTCGCTGCTGGCTTGGTCCAGGCGCTTGCCGGTCTGGCGGGCGATGGCCGGGTACCAATAGTCCGGGATGCGCGTGTTCAGCAGCGCCGGGTCGGTCTTCTCGCGAGGCGTGGACGACAGCATCACGTAGGTGTCCAGGGTCGCCTTGCCGAAGTCGGCGATCGACTGGGCCCGGTTGTCGCGGGGCAGGGCCTCGGCCTGGACGCTGTCGACGCCGGTCACCGGTTGCAGTTCGCGGGCGTTGCGCTGGTAGACCTTGAGCGTGGTGAGCAGGTACAGCGTGCGCGTCAGGTTGTCGGCGGTCGGCTTGAGCATCACGTTCTGCAAGGTGGCGAAATAGCGCTCGCGCAGCACCGGCTCGACCGCGTGACCGGTGTACAGCCCCAGGCGCATGCCCAGCGGCACGCCCTGATCGTGGTGCTGCTGGTAGTAGTGCGAGGTCCAGAAGCGCAGGCGGTCCAGGCTGTGCCAGGCGGTGTACTGGCCCTCGCTGGCGGCGTCCTCGGTCCTGGCCTGGGCCAGTTCTTCACCGATGCGCGTCAGCGTGCTGCGGTTGTTGACGTAGGACCAGCCCCACAGGCCGCACAGGAGCAACCCGGCCAGGCTCGCTGCGCCGACCCAGGCGGCCTTGCGCCGACGCTCGCGGTGGTTGCTGGTGTACAGCGCCACCAGGTGCTGGTCGGGGATGATCACCTTGCGGAACAGGCTGTTGATGAACAACGGCGCCGCCTGGCTGCCCAGGCTGGCCTCGCCGCTGTCTTGCTCCAGGGCGAAACGTTCGCTCACCTGCTGGCCATGGCTGCCCCACTGGGCGTCGTCGGCTTGCAGCGCGGCGGTGAAGTAGAAGCCGCGCAGCAGCTCGGCGGGCTGGTACGGGTTGGCGCGCAGCAGGCTGTCGACGAAGGCCTGCAGGCGTGGCTTGAGCGCCGCCAGCTCCAGCGGGAAGCGGTACACCGCGTCGTTCTGACGGGTGACCTGGATGTCCTGCTGGACCAGCTGCTGGCTCGCCACGTGCTGCCAGTACTGGGTCAGCTCGTCCATGGCCACGCCGAAACGCTGGCCCCAGTCGGCCCGCTCGTAGTCGGTGTGCGGGAAGGTCTTGCCGACCACTTCGCCCCGCGCCGCATCGTCCAGCTGGCGGTAGAACGCGGTGAAGCCGGGGATCAGGTCGCACTTGGTGAACACCAGGTAGATCGGCAGGCGCACTTCCAGCAGGGCGCCGCTTTCCTGGATGCGCTCGCGCAGGCGCTTGGCCACCCGCTCGTGGTCTTCCAGCGAGCCATGCAGCAGGTCGGCGATGCTGACGCTGACGATCAGGCCATTGAGCGGGCGACGCTGACGGTGCTGGCGCAGCAGTTGCAGGAAACCGCGCCACTTGCCGGCTTCTTCCGGGCTGTTGACGTAGCGCCCGGCCGTGTCCAGCAGCACCGCCTCGGAGCTGAAGAACCAGTCGCAGTTGCGCGTGCCGCCCAACCCGGCCACGCGCACGCCTTCGCGTTCGGCGTAGGGGAAGTTCAGGCCCGACTGCACGATCATGGTGCTCTTGCCTGCCGCCGGCTGGCCGATCACCAGGTACCAGGGCAGGGCGTAGAGGGCATCCTTGGCCGGGGTGCCACGGGGCGAGGTGCTGTGCAGACGCTCGATGCCCTGCAGCAGGCGCTCGCGCAGCAGGCTGATCTCTTCACGGTCGGCGGGGGTGGCGTTGAGCACGGCCTGGTCCGCGTCGTCGCGCAACAGGCCTTCGAGGTCGTGGTGCTGCCCGGCGCCGCGGTACAGCAGCAGCACGTAGCCGGCCGACAGCAGCAGGAACACAGCGATCCCGGCCAGCAGACTGTGCAACGAGGCGAAGCCCAACGCACGGCCCAGGGCCCAGACCAGGAAGATCGCCAGGAAGAACGCGATGCCCAACAGATAAGGCTGGTATCGCAGGCAGTAGTACTTGAGCTTGTTCATACAGGCGTCGTATCCAACGCATCGACGAACCGGTCGATGACATGTTCAAGAGGTCGGTCGTTATCGTGCACGCGCGGTGCCGATGCCAGTGGGCTGAGCAGTTCCAGGTGTTCGCAGGCCGGGGCCTGGCCGCTGAGCAGGCGGTAGGCGTTGTGGGCATGCCGTGAGGGGAAGCAGTACAGCCGCGGCAGCATGAAGTCGTCGGCCAGCAGGCTGACCGCCGGCACGCCCAGGGCCGGGTTCATCCGCGTCAGCCAAGTCAGCCAGAGGTCGGCAGTCGGGTTCTTCAAGCCGCGCTCGGCCGGCAGCGGCAGCTCGATGCCACCGGCGAAGTCGCCGTGCAGCGACGGTCCGGCTTGCCGCAGGCGGGTGAGCGCGGTGGCGCTGTCGAAAGCCGGCCACGAGCCGTGCAGCGCCCGGGCGACGTCGGCGAAGCTGAAGTCGCGCAGGAACTTGGCGTGCACGCGGCGGAACAGGTCCAGGTCCTGGGCCTTGAGCGGGCGCAAGGCCTTGATCCGCTCGAACAGCGGACCGCGCTCGGCGCCTTGCACCGCCTGGTGCAGCAAGGGCTTGATCTGGGCGCTGAACAGCTCGCCCAAGGTGAACGGGTTGATCAGCGGCGCCGCCTGCTCGCCCTTGATCAGCTGGAAAATGAAGAACGGGTAGCGTCGCTGGCTGGCGTCGCGGGAGCTGAGCAAGCCGCCCACCAGCCAGTTGCCCGTGCGCGCACGGTAGCTGAAGAAGCACATCGGCAGCGGGTCGAACGACGCCTGCCAGTGCTCGACGTGGCGCAGGGCCGCGAGCGAGGACTGCAGCCAGGCGTCGAACTCGCAGACTTCCTCCGCCGCGCCATGCAGGCTGACGAAGTCCGCGCTCGACGGGAGCTTGCCGAAACACCCGATCATCGTGCGCCCCGACCACTGCCATTGAGCGCGCTCAAGGCCTTGACCTGATTCAGGTCGGTGAGCTTCACGCCGCCGAAGTTGCGCACCACCAGGCTCACGCGGCCATTGGGCGTATTCCAGCTGAAGCGCTGCTGCACGCCGTCGAGGTCGTCGACACGGGCGCTGTCGTTCATCCGCAGCAGGCCCCAGCGGCCCGGGAAGTCGAACACCGTGAAGCGGGCGCCGCTCAGGGTGACTACGTCCAGGCGCGCGCCCGGGGCGTTGCTGGTGCCTGGCCAGGCGAAGCGGTTCCAGCTGCTGCGCCCGTTGCGGTAGTGCTGCTCCTGACCGTCGAGGGTGAAGACGATGTCGGTGAAGTTGGCCGACGGCTCGAGCATGATCTCGAACCCGTTCTCACGGTCCGATAGGCTGGCGATGACCTGGCCCACGGAGCTGGCCTTGTCGATGCTGTTGAGCATGCCGGGGTTGACCAGCGACGGCGCCTTGCCATTGCCCATGCCCAGCCCTTCGCCATCGGACAGGTTGCCGATCTCGTTGCGCTTGAAGGTCGGCAACAGGCCGGTGTCGGGGTCGACGAAGCGTTGCAGGTCTTTCACCGAAGCTTCGTTGCGGCTGGTGCCAGCGATGGGGTAGCGGTGCGCCATGACCTGCTCCCACGGCTTGGCGATCTGCTGCGCCCAGGCCTTGGCGATCTGCTGGCCGGCCGGGTCGCGCAAGGTGTCCCAGGCGTACTGGATCGGCAGCACGAACAGGCCCTGCAGCGAACGCGACAGGCCGTCCTGGCTGGTGTCGATGCTGCTTTCCACGTAGTTGCGCACGGTGGTGACTTCGCTCGGCCGACCTTCCAGGGTCTCGCTGATCAGCTGCTTGCTGCCCTTGCCGACGTCTTGGGAGCGCTGGATGTTGTTCATGCGCACCTTGAGGTTGCGCAAGGCCGCCAGGTAGCGGTCCATCAGCGTGCTGTCCGCGCCCTCGGCGTTGTTCTGCGCGAACATCCGCGCCACCGGCTCGAAACGCTTGGCCAGGCTGCCGTCGTCCACCGCCGGCAGCGACGGAGCGACGCTGGCCGACACCGCGTCCTTGCTGTCGAACAGCCCGCTCACCTTGCTCCAGAAGCCATCGTCGCGCACCGCACCCGGGGTGGGCAGGTCACGCTTGAGCGGCACGTCCCACTGGGTGTTGTCGTTGACCGCCGCCAGCAGGTTCTTGACCGGCGAGTTCTGCACGTCGCTGAGCAGGCCCAGCTGGGTGGTGGCCGTGTTCAGGTCGGCGAAGTGGCGCACGCCCACGCTGCTGACCATCTTGTACCAGGCCTGGGTGTAGTCGCGCTTGTAGCGGGTCATGAACTCGCGGATGAAGTTGGCCTTCTGCACGATGGCGTCGCCGCCATTGCCGTCGAGCACCCAGTCCGATTCGTTGCGCAGGTTGCCCGAGACCAGCTTGATCAGCTCCGGCTTGACGAAGGTGTCCCAGCCCTGGCGGGTGTAGATCGCCGGCACGCCGGCCGAACCGTACAGCAGGGCCCGGCCCGGCTGCGGCACCAGGTCGTTGAGGCTCAGCATCGGAAACTGGCGGCTGGATTCGAGCTGCAGGCGCAGGTATTCGCGGTCGACCAGCGAGCTGGAGAGCATGAACGACTTCAGGTGCTGGCGGGTCTCGCCGACCAGCTGTTCATTGACCGGCAGGCCAGGGGCGTCGCCCTGTTCCAGCAGCTTGACGTAAAGCGGCACGTTTTCCTTGATCACGTTGGCGTCGGCGGGGGTGCCTTCGCCGGCCGCGTTGGCCCAGGCCTGGGGCAGGCTGGCGGCAACGAACGCAGCGTCCGGGTGCGCCTGGGGTTCGGTCAGCATCAGGTACAGCTTGAGGGTGTTGTAGGCCTCGATGATCGACGCCACCTGCTGCTCGTCCAGGCGCCCCAGCATGTCCTCGGACAGCGACAGGCCCCCGGTGGCGGCAGACACGTCGGCGCCGTCGTTGGCGGTGGCCAGGTTGACCTTGCGGGTCAGGTTGCCCAGGCGCGAATTGTCCAGCGCCTGCTTGGCCTTGGCGGCGGCAGCGGCCTTCAGGGCCTTGCCGTTGCGGGTCTTGGGCGTGGCAGCCGGGGTGAAGTCCAGGGACTGATTGACGTCGGCGGCGAAGGTGTTGAAGGCGCGCATCTGCACCTGCAACTGCCGCGCGATCGGCTCCAGGGCCTGGCTGCGCAGTTGCGCCAGGTAGGCGGCGCTGGCCACGTCGTGGATCGCCTCGCCATGGTACAGACCGGCGCTCAGGCGCAGCGGCACGCCATGCAGGCGATGATCCTCGACCGTCGCCATCTGCTCGCGCAGCACTTCCAGGCCCTTGCCCGAGGCCAGCTGCGCGTCGCGGTCGTCGGCCTGGTCGATCTGCGCCAGCTCGCCGTGCAGGCTCTCCAGCCATTGGCGGTTGTTGGCGAACGACAGCGCCTGCCAGCCGATGAACAGCAGGCCGGCGATGGCCGCCAGGGTCAGCAGCGCCGGGTTGACGGCGGACTGCCGGCCCAGGCGGGACTGGTACAGGGTCAGGTCGCGGTCGGGGAAGATCACCCGGCGGAAGGTGTCGGTGATGAAGAAGCTGCGGTTGCCGGCCGGGCGGGCAGGCGCGGTGCCTTCAGCGGCGGCGTCGAAGGCGAACTCGTCGGCGATCATGTCTTCGTAGACGCGCTCGAGCTGCTGCTCGGTCTGCAGGGCGCTGGTGAAGTACACCCCACGCAGCAGCAGGGCACCGCCGCGCTGGCCGCGGATGAAGGGGTCGAGGAACTGCTCGAGCACATCGCCCAGGGCCGAGAAATACTGCGGGAAGGTCAGCAAGGTGCTGTCGGCTTCGGCACCCAGGGCGATCATCTGCGCGTCGACGTGCTGGCGCACATGGCGCTGCAGGTTGGCCAGGCGCGCCTGCAGCACGTCACGCAGCCCCTGGGTACGGATCTCCGAGAGGCCGAAGGTCATGCCCAGCGGCTGCTGGCGCTCGTGCAGGTCGAGGCCCTCGAAGGCCTGGTCGAAGCCCGGCAGCTGGTCGACCTTGCTCAGCATCAGGTAGATCGGCGGGTTGGCGCCCAGGCACTCGGCGTATTCCTCGACCCGTGCCACCAGCTGCGCGGCCATGGCGCTGCGATCCTCGATGGTGGCCGCCAGCAGTTCAGGCAGGCTCACCACCAGCACCAGACCGTTGATCGCCGCCTTGCCACGCTGCTTGCGCAGCATCTTCAGGAAGGCCGCGAACTCGCTGGCCGACTGGTCGTCGCGCAGGTAGCGGCCGGCGGTGTCGATCATCACCGCGTCGGGGCTGAAGTACCAGTCGCAGTGCTGGGTGCCGCTTTCGGTGTCGTTGGCCGTGGCGATGCTGGCCGACAGGCCCGAGTGGGTCAGCAGCGAGGTCTTGCCCGCCGCCGACATGCCCATCACCAGGTACCACGGCAGGTCGGACAACGCCGCCTTGCCGCCGCCGCCTGCGGAACGGTCGGTGCGCAGCATGGCGATGGCGTGCTTGAGGCGCTCGCGCAGCACCTGCTGGTCACGGAACTCGCCGGTGGCGCTCCAGGAGCGGTCCACTTCGATCTGCAGCAGGTTCTCCAGGTTCTGCTCGGCGCGGATGCGCTGGTACTGACGCAGCACGATCGCCAGCAGGAAGCAGGCGGTGATGATCGCCAGGGCCTCGGGCACGTGCAGGCGCAGCCCCGGCACCAATGGCGCGACCAACCAGCAGACCAACAGGCTCAACAGCCACAGCAGTGGCAGGAGAATCCAGAAACTTTTCAACGAACGCAGTAATGTCTTCATGTCTTCCTGACTCGGCTACCTGAGGGCTCAGGCACTGAACAGCTGGCGGATTTGGTCGGAGAGGGCAGCGACGTCCTTGTCCAGCAACCAGTCGAGCGTCAGGTACACCACGACGCTGACCAGCGCGATCAATGCCAGGTAGACCCACAGCGGCACCTCGTGGCGCAGCATCTGCGAGACCTGGTCGGGCAGGGCCCAGTCGGGCGCCAGCGCCTTGGGCGGCTTGCGGTAGCGGGCGATGTCCTGGCCCAGGGTATTGGCCAGGTAGCGCAGCTGGTCCTTCTGACCCAGGCCGAACTTGCCTTCGAAGCCCAGCGCCAGGCACAGGTGGTAGACCTCCAGCACGTCGATGTTCTGGCGCACGTCGGCGCGCAGGGCATCGATCTTTTCGAAGAAGCCTTCACCGGCCAGGTGCACGCCGAAGTAGCGGAACTGCAACGGTTGCAGCTCGAAGTGCTGGCGCAAGTCGTTGTCGCCCGAGCGCAGCACGCTTTCGTCGAGGAAGGCGCACAGCGCGTACTGGGTGTCCTTGACCTGCTCGACGCTGTAGTTGGCCGCCCGGGCGTCACGCTCCAGGTTGCCGAAGAAGCGCTCGACGCTGGCGTCGAAGGCCGAAACCGAGATGACCTGACGGCCACGGCGCAGCATCAGCGCCATGCTGATGAAGTCCTTGACCAGGTCCTTGAGCGTCGGTCGTTCGCTGGCAGCCGCCACGGCGCCCTGTTGCAGTACGGCTTCGGTCATTTGAGCACCGCCATCAGTTCAAGCTTGAGGTTGGGAAGGGCACTGGGTGCGTAGAAGCAGATGGTCTGCGACTCCATCATGCGGTCGTACACATGCCCGTGGGGTTCGATGGCGAAGTACTGGTTGTCCAGACGCACCGGGATCGCGTTGGGCAGGCGCGAGGCGTGCACCAGGGTCACGCCGGGCATGGCGCTGTTGACCACCACTTCGATGTCTTCCGGCGAGCCGATCTTGATCGCCCGTGGCGCCATGTCGAGCAGGGTCGCGCCGGCCATGTCGGCGTGCACCGCGATGTAGAAGTCGGCCTCGGTCAGACGCTGGTCGTGCAACTGGCCCTGCCAGTAGGACGGCTTGGTCTGGGTCAGCTGGATGACCACGCACTGGTTGGGCACGACGTTGTCGAGCATCACGCGGATCATCTCGTCGAGCCGCACCAGCGACGCCGCCGGGTCATGATGGTCGTACTCGGGAATGTCGCTGAGCTGGGTGTCGAGGGTGAAGGTCAGCAGCCCGCCGGCCAGGTCGGCGAGGAACAGGTACAGCCGCTCCGGGTGCAGGCGCGGGTGGGTCAGCAGGTGCGCCAGTTGCGGGTGGGCGCGGTTGACGGTGTTGAGCAGCCAGAACAGCGTCACGTCGCTGGAGCCGAACTCGGCGATCTGGTCGGCCCGCTCGCGGCGGCGACCGGAGAGCGACTTGCTCTTGGCCTGCAGCGCGCCGAGCAGACGCTTGCCGATACCGGCCAGGGTCTCGTGGCTGCCCAGGTGCAGGGTCGGGTGCACGAAGTGCGGGTCGAGGTTGAAGCCGCCCATGCTGTTGCGGGTCAGCTTGGCCAGCGCGCAATGGCTGAAGCCGTCGAGACTGTCGCCGTCGACCAGCAGCACCACGTTCAGGCGCAGGCTGGTGATCTCGTTCTCCAGCTCGCCCTCGTTGAGGTCGGGCAGGGTGTCGAACTGCTTGCGAAAGCGCCGCGCGGCCTGGTGCACCTGACCGTCCTCGACGTAGTTCAGGCCGAACGGCTCGGGTAGCTTGAGCGCGGCGTAGACCTTCAGGTCGTTGGCCTTGAGCAGGTCCTTCAGGTCGCGCGCGGCCGGCAGCGGGTCGTGCTGCGGGGCGTCGTACAGGCTGCCGTCGGGGAACACCAGCTTGAGGCGCTTGAGTTGCAGGGAGCCATTGGACAGCGCGTCCTCGTCCACTTCCAGCAGCTGCACGCCCCAGTGGAACGGAGTGCCGCGCAGGGTGGCTTCGGCCAACTGGTGCTGGTGGAACTCATCCTGGTACTGGAAGTGCTGGGGCAGCAGGAACATGCCTTCCGACCACATCACTCGGCTCTGCTTGCTCATTTGACGCTATCCACTAGAGAGTTGAAGGAGGTGTCCGCCGCGTTGCGGGCCGAGGTGCCTGCCGCGTCGGTCGCCTTGTCGATGGCCGCGTCCTGCACCTTGTCGGTCAGGGGCTTGGGCACCCAGGCCGGTTCGCCGGGCACCGCCAGGCGGTCTTCGGCCGGTGGCTTGTTCAGCACGTCCACGCCGCGCATGGCCTCGATGCGCGTCTGGTCCACCAGCACGCGCAGGCCGTCGGAGGAGAACCAGATGCCCTCCTTGCGCAACGAATTGGCGTCGAAGGCGACTTTCCAGCGTGCGTCCTGATCCTGGCGAAAGAACGCCGCCACGCCGACGTACCGGGCGTTCTTGGCCAGTGGCCACTGGTCGATCTGGCCCATGCCGGGCAGCAGGGTGATCTCGCGGGTTTCCACCAGGGTGTTGCCCAGGGCTTTTTCCGGCACGTTCCACAGGGTGTCGGCGTCCGCCGAGGCGAAACGCTCCAGGTCGGTCAACTGGTACACGCGCATGACCACCGACAGCGGGTGGCCCTCGGCGTCCGGGTTGAGCTGGTTGCCACCGTCGGAGGTCAGGATCAGGTTTTCATGGTCGGCCAGCATGTCGGCCGCCCAGCTCTCGTCCATGCGCTTGCCGATGCGGTCGGTGACCCCGCAGCCGACCAGCGCCAGCAACAGCGCGGCGGTGGTCAGGTGCTTGAGGGCGGTGTAGGTGTGTGACGTCAAGGCTCGCTCTCCGGGTGCGTTCAGGCCAGGCGATAGGCGAAATCGCCATCGCTGCCCAGCTCGATCGTGATGCGCTCGATCGGCGCGTCCTGGGCCATGCGCTCGAGCACGCGCTGGGCGAGTTCGGGCATCAGGGTCTGGGACAGGATGTTGTCGATGTTGCGGGCGCCGCTGTCGACCTCGGTGCAGCGCGCGGCGATGGCCTTGACCAGCGCCTCGTCGTAGGCGAGTTCGGCATGGTGGTTGCGGGCGAAACGCTTGGCGATGCGCGCCAGCTTCAGGCCGACGATGCGCTCGAGGATCTCGTCCTGCACCGGGTAGAACGGCACGATGCTCAGGCGCCCGAGGAAGGCCGGCTTGAACACGCGGTTGAGCTCGTCGCGCAGGTCTTCGACCAGGGCCGTCGGGGTCGGCAGCTCGGCGGCGTTCAGGCAGGTCTGCATGATGTGCTCGGTGCCGGTGTTGGAGGTCAGGATGATCACCGTGTTGCGGAAGTTGATCTCGCGACCTTCGCCATCGTCCAGCACGCCCTTGTCGAACACCTGGAAGAACAGTTCGAGCACGTCGGGGTGGGCCTTCTCGACTTCATCGAGCAGCACCACGCTGTAGGGCTTGCGCCGTACCGCCTCGGTCAGCACGCCGCCTTCGCCGTAGCCGACGTAGCCGGGCGGCGAGCCCTTGAGGCTGGAGACGGTGTGCGCCTCCTGGTACTCGGACATGTTGATGGTGATCAGGTTGCGCTCGCCGCCGTACAGGGTGTCGGCCAGGGCCAGGGCGGTCTCGGTCTTGCCCACGCCGCTCGGGCCGAGCAGCAGGAACACCCCGATCGGCTTGTTCGGGTCTTCCATGCGCGCCCGGGAGATCTTGATGCGCTTGCCGATCTCGTGCAGGGCATGGTCCTGGCCGAGCACGCGTTCGCCCAGCAGCGCCGGCAGGCGTTGCACGGTGTCGATCTCGTCGCGCAGCATCTTGCCCAGCGGGATACCGGTCCAGCCGCTGATGACCTGGGCGATGGCGCCGCCGTCGACCAGGGCGTGAACCAGCGGCTGATCGCCCTGCACGCGGGTCAGTTCGGCGCGCAGGGTGTTGAGCTGCTCGGCGTCGGTGTCTTCGGTGGCGTCGAGCGCCTTGAGCTGCTCGACCAGCGCCAGCTCCTGCTGCCACTGGGCGTTCAGCTGCTGCTCATGGGCCTGGGCGTCCTCGAGGGCCGTCCGCAACTCGTCGAGGCGACGCGTGTGATCGTGGCCCTTTCCGGCCTCGTGATCGAGCACGGCGATTTCCGCCTGCAGGTTATCGATCTGCCGACGGCTGTCTTCCAGGGCGCCAGGTTGCGAGGACTGGGCCAGGGCGATGCGCGCGCAGGCCGTGTCGAGCACGCTGACGGCCTTGTCGGGCAGCTGGCGCCCGGTGATGTAGCGGCTGGACAGGCGCACGGCCTGCACCAGGGCTTCGTCCATCACCGCCACCTTGTGGTGCTCGCGCATCTTGCCCAGCAGGCCACGCAGCATGTGGATGGCCTTGTCTTCGTCCGGCTCCTCGACCTTGACCACCTGGAAGCGACGGGCGAGGGCGGCGTCCTTCTCGAAGTACTTCTTGTACTCGGCCCAGGTAGTGGCGGCGATGGTGCGCAGCTCACCGCGCGCCAGGGCCGGCTTGAGCAGGTTGGCGGCATCGTTCTGCCCGGCCTGGCCGCCGGAGCCGATCAGCGTGTGCGCCTCGTCGATGAACAGGATGATCGGGTGCAGGCTGCGCTTGACCTCCTCGATCACCGCCTTGAGGCGGTTCTCGAACTCGCCCTTGACCCCGGCGCCGGCTTGCAGCAGGCCGAGGTCCAGGGTGTGCAGGGCCACGTCCTTGAGCACCGCCGGCACGTCGCCCTGGGCGATGCGCAGCGCCAGGCCTTCCACCACGGCGGTCTTGCCGACCCCGGCTTCGCCGGTGAGGATCGGGTTGTTCTGGCGACGGCGGGTGAGGATGTCGACCATCTGCCGCACTTCGAACTCGCGGCCCAACACCGGGTCGATACGGCCTTCGCGGGCGCTCTGGGTCAGGTTGACGGTGTACTGGTCCAGCGCCGGGGTCTTGCCGCCGGCCTTGCCGGTACTGGCCACGGGGGTGGCCGGGCTGGCGAGCGGGCTGGCCAGTTTCGATTCGGGGCTGCTCTCGACCAGGGCAGCCAGGTTCAGGCGCAGGTCGTCGGCATTGATCTTCTCCAGCTCCGGGGCCGAACCGATCACCACGCGGCGCAGTTCGGCATCGTCGAGCAGCGCTTGCAGCAGGTGGCCGCTGCGCACCTGGCCGACGCCGTACTCGATCGACGCCAGCAGCCAGGCCTGCTCGATCATGCGGGTGATGTGTGGGGAGAGCGCCGGGGTGCGGGTATTGCCCTTCTTGAAGGTGCCGAGCGCGGTCACCAGCTGCGCCTGCAGGCGCTCGCTCACCACGTCGTAGTGACGCAGGATCGGCGCCAGGTCGCTCTCGCCATTGTCGAGCAGTTGCAGCAGCAGGTGCTCGACCTCGACGTCGTAGTGGTGCTCGGACAGGCACAGGGCCGCTGCGCTTTCGGTGGCCGCGCGGCTGGTTTCGTTGAGCTTGGCGAACAGAGACTTCAGGTTCACAGGGCGACCCCATCGTAAGGAATGTGGAAGACGGCGCAACGCGAAGGCTCCGCGTCGCGGCCGGGACGTTTGAGCCAACCCAGCCAGCCCAGGGCGACGTTGCCCTGGCGGCCCAATTGCGCGCGCGGTACCGCTTCGCGCTTGATGCGCGGGGCGATGTCGAAATCGAGTTCGGCGCCGACGTAGAAGCGCACCAGCTCCACCAGCTTGCGGTAGCACGGGCTGCCGGGCTGGAAGCGGCGGTAGTCGGCCAGGTCCAGCGGGCCCAGCTCGATGCGGATGCTCGACTGGTAGTCCCAGACCCGGTTACCGGCCACCGCGCTGTGACCGAGCTGGGCGTTCCTGCGCCCCAGCTGCGTGCACTGCTCGGGCTGCAGGCGCAACCAGCGCCCGGCGAACTGCTTGACCTGGATCGGCAGACCGAAATAGAAGCCGAGCATGACTTCCAGGTTGAGCGCGTTGCGCGGCTTCTGGGTGAACAGCCCGGCGAAATAGCTGAACAGGTCGCGGCGCAGCGGCGAGGGCTGTTCCTCGAACTTCAGCGCACGGGCGCGCGGGCCCAGGCCGATCAGGCTCAACAGGTAGCCCTCGAACGCCGAGCTGTCCTTGCGCTCGTGCTCGATGTGGAATTTGTACTTCTGCCACGCCTCGTAGAACAGCGTGGTCATGCGGTGCGAGAAGATGTCCAGAAACGCATGGGCGGCATCGTCGCGGTACTGCACGTGGCGTTCGAGCAGCAGCTCGGTGTACGGGCGCGGCAGGACCCCCGACGGACCGACCAGGCCCATGAAGGTCACCTGGACTTCCGACAGCGGCAGGCCGGCCGGCGACACCTTGCCTTCGCGTTCGAAGTGCAGGTCGCTGACCTCGCTGGCGGGGAAGGCCAGCGACAGCTGCGTGCGAAAACGCAACGGGTCTTCGTGCGGCCGGGTCGCCAGGTCCATGCGCCCGGAACGGCTGTAGTGCAGGCGGAGCAGACGCACCAACTGGAAGAACTCGAAGCGGTGCGGTTCGGCTCGGGCCTGATCGATCAGACCAGGGGCTGATCGCCAGTGCGGGCTGGCCATTGAACGACTCTCTTCTCTCGTTGTTGGGTGCGTAGGGTCAATTGGGTGAAGCTGTTCATCGAGCAGTACTGGCCGAAGAAATGGTCCAGCACCTTGCCGAACAGGAACACGCCGCTGCCGATGAACTGGTTCTCGTCGAGGGTCAGGGTGATGCCCACGCCGCGCACGAAGTTCGGCCGTGGGTGACCGATGCGCGCCACCACCGGCTCGCTCTCGATGGCCTTGATGCCGTTGATCTGTTTACGGATGGCCGAGACGTTGCGGTAGTTGTACAGCGACAGCAGCTCGAGCAGCACCTCGCGGCCCTGGCTGACCAGCGACAGGTGGTTGAGCGACAGGTGGGCGATCAGCCGCCAGATCAGGCCCTTGCCCAGGGGCACGCGCATGCTGGGGGTAGGCTTGCGCAGGCAGCGGATGTCATTGATCACCGAGTTGGCCGGGATGCTGAAGTCGCCCTGGTCGCCCCCGAACGGCAGCATCAGCGGCACGTCGCGGTTGCTGCACGTCAGGCTGATGCTGAGGGTGTCGCTGCCGCCGTTGATCAGCTCCAGATCGCGGTCGACCACGCGGATGCTCATGGCCGTCGCATCGGCCTGGTTGCGGCGTCGGGCGATCCAGAAGCTGGCGTGGGGGTCGTGCTCGCCACGGGGCTCGAAGAAGGGCTGGCAGGTGGCGACTTGGTCGATGCCACCGAGCTTGCGCACCCGCCGCACGCGGTCGATCGACACCACTTCGGCAGCATTGTGCAGGCGCGTGTCAGGGGTGACCGGGTACTCGTGCTGGGTGTGGGTCAGCTTGATCGGCTCGGCCTGCTGGCGGAACAGGTTGATGATCGGCGTGCAGTTGAGCTTGAAGTTGTTGCGTCCGATGGTCTGGGTCAGGCGCGCCAGACGGTCGTTGAGGTCGTAGTCGGCGAAGTAGAAGTTCAGCTCGACCTGCGCCAGGGCCTTGTCGCGCAGCGGGCGCGCCAATCCGGTGAGGTCGAAGAACATGAACTTGTCGGGGAAGGTGAAGTACTCGTGCAGCAGGCGATAGCCCAGGAACGAGCGTTCGGAGTAGTCCACCAGCCCTTCGTCGCGGCCATAGCCGACGCTTTTCAAAGCATCGGCGGGCAGGGCGATCTCGCGGCGCCGGCCTTCGTCGTCGAAGCTGAGGGTGACCTTGGCCAGGTTGTTGAACAGCAGCTCGTACAGCTGCAGCATCAAGGTCGCCTCGCCGTCGAGGAAGAAACGCAGCTGGTCCAGCGCCATCTGGCCGAACAACGCCTCGCCGCTGGCCTGCAGGCCGATGCGCAGGCGCGCCACCAGGTCGGCGCTATGGCCGTTGAAGGCCGAGCGTTCGAGCTCCACGAAGGAGGCCTGTTGCACGGTGATGGGCCAGAGCGACACCGGGTAGCAGGTACGGAACCGGCACACCACGCCGTCCACGGGATTGGCGTGCAGTTCGGTGTGGCGGGGCACCTCGTAGGCTTCGGTGACCTTCTCCTGCTTGCCCAGGCTCAGCTCGACGATCGACATCGACGGGGTCGGGCGCAGGTAGTGCGGGTACAGCACCTCGAGAAACGACTCGACGATCTCCGGAAACTCGTCGTCGAGCTTCTTGTGCACGCGGGCCGAAAGGAACGAGAACGCTTCGATCAGCCGCTCGGTGTGCGGGTCTTCGCAGTTGTCGCCCTCGATCAGCAGGCGCGAGGCGATTTTCGGGTACTGCGCGGCGAACTCCTGGCCGAGGAAGCGCAGGTGCGACAGTTCCTTTTCGTAGTAGGGCAGCAGTTCGTCGAGCATCAGTTGAGGTTCTGCACTGTGTATTCCTGGGTATTGACCTGCAGCACGGCGTCGAAGGACACCTGGCGGCTGATGTCCTGCAGACGCAGCACGGCGTCCACGCGGAAGGTCAACATGCGGTGGCCGTCTTGCTGGGCCAGCAGCTGGACACGGACGCGATGAAAGCGCCGGTCCCCGGTGGTGATCGCCCGCTCCAGCTGCTGCTGGATCAGCCGGCGATCGTGTGGGTCGAGCACGCTGCGGCTGGTGAAGTCCGGCATGCCGTACTCGAGGATGGACCCCGCCAGGTGCGGGAAGCCATCGAGTTCCTCGGCGACCAAGGATTGACGCGTGTTCACCAGCACCTCCAGGTCGCGCACGATGCTGGCCTTGTACTCGGCCAGGGAGAACGTGCGCAGGCCGCTCGGCTCGGTCGACTGGTGCGGACGGTCGTCCAGCAGTCGATCGAGCAGCGAGGGCAGCAGGCGGGGCGGGTTACTCATGTGTCGTCCTTGTACACACCGTTCGGTCAGCTACGCGCGCCTTGGGGCAACTCGGCCACCAGGCGCAGCGACGCGGTCAGTTCGTCCAGCTGGTAGTGCGGACGCAGGTAGGTCACGGCCTTGTACACGCCCGGCTTGCCCGGCACCTCGAAGACCTCGGCGCGCGCTTCGCGCAGCGGGTACTTGGCCTTGGCTTCCTGGCTGGCGGTGTCGTCCAGCAGCACGTAGCTGGCCAGCCACTGGTTGAGGAAGTTCTCCACGTCCATGCGCGAGGCGAAGCTGCCGATCTTGTCGCGCATGATCGCCTTCATGTAGTGGGCGATGCGCGAGGTGGCGAAGATGTACTGCAGCTGCGCCGACAGGCGTGCGTTGGCGTTGGCGATGTCGGTGTTGTACTGCTTCTGCTTCTGCGCCGACTGGGTGCCGAAGAACGCGGCGTAGTCGGTGCCCTTGCAGTGCACCAGTGGGATGAAGCCCAGGTCCGACAGCTCTTTCTCGCGGCGGTCGGTGATGGCGATCTCGGTCGGGCACTTGAGGGCGATTTCGCCGTCGTCGGTCTTGAAGGTGTGGGTCGGCAGGCCTTCGACCAAGCCACCGCCTTCGACGCCGCGAATGGCCACGCACCAGCCGTAGCGCGAGAACGCGTCGGTGACGCGGGTGCCCAGGGCGTAGGCGGCGTTCATCCACAGGTACTTGCTGTGGTCACGGCCATCGACGCTCTCGACGAAGTTGAATTCTTCCACCGGCGTGGTATCCGGGCCGTAGGGCAGGCGACCGAGCACGTGCGGCAGGGTCAGGCCGACGTAGCGGGAGTCTTCCGAGGCGCGGAACGACTTCCACTTGGCGTATTCGACGGTGTCGAAGATCTTGGCCAGGTCGCGCGGGCCGGACATCTCGGTGAACGAGTCCCAGCCGAACAGCTCGGACGAGGCTGCCGAGATGAACGGTGCGTGGGCCGCGGCGGCCACGTGGGAGATCTCCTCGAGCAGGTACATGTCCTCGGGGCTGCGCTTGAACTCGTAGTCGCCGATCAGCATGCCGAAGGGCGCACCACCGAAGGTGCCGTACTCTTCTTCGTAGACCTTCTTGAACAGCGCGCTCTGGTCGAATTCACTGGCGGACTTGAGGTCGCGCACCAGGTCTTTCTTCGAGGCGTTGAGCAGCTGGATCTTCAGGTTAGTGCTGGTCTCGGTCTGGTCGACCTGATACTTCAGGCCGCGCCAGGAGGCTTCCAGCTGCTGGAACTCGCTGGCGTGCATGATCTCGTTCATCTGCTCGGAGAGCATCGAGTCGATCTCGGCGATGCGCGCGTCGAGCACGGCGATCAGGTCCTTGCTCGGCGTCACTTCGCCTTCGAGGACCTGATTGACCAGTTCGCCGATCAGGTCGCGGGTGCGGTCACGCTCGGTGTCCGAGCGGGCCACGCGGCTCTGCGAGATGATGCTGTCGAGCAGCGACGGCTGCGGGGCGAAGTGTTCGACTTCGACCACGTCGCTGGCCGGTTGGGATTCGGTGTGCTTGTCGGTCATGGTCAGGCTCCTCAGGCGCGATCGTCGCTGGACGGGTCTTTCACTTCGGCTTCACGGCCGAATTCCTTGCCCAAGGTCTTGAGCTTCTCGGTGTTCTGCAGCACGTCCATCAGCAGCTCTTCGAGCTTGTCGTTGCCGCCCATCTTGTTGCGCAGGTCGGCCAGCTTGTTGCGCACTTCCAGCAGCTTGCGCAGCGGCTCGACCTGCTTGACCACGTTCTGCGGCTCGAAGTCTTCCAGGCTGTTGAAGTTCAGCTCCACGCCCAGCTGCGTGCCGTTCTTGGCCAGGGTGTTGTCCACGCGGTAGGTCAGGCGCGGCTTGATGCCCTTGAGCACGCCGTTGAAGTTGTCGCGGTCGATGAAGATGAACTTGCGGTCCTTGAGCTTGGGCAGCGGCTCGAGGGGGTTGCCGGAGAAATCGCCCAGCACGCCGACGACGAAGGGCAGTTCCTTCTTCTCGATGGCATCGCCGATGTCCACGTCGTAGGTGATATGGACCCGAGGCGCGCGAACGCGGTCGAGTTTGTGCTGGGTGCTTTCCTTCTTCGCCATCGTGTTCTCCAATGCGAGCGTTTCGCTACGAATCATGGCGCCGCCCCTGAACGGGGTCGCGCATTACAATCCTTCGATCGTCAGCAACAGGCGCTGACGGATGTCGTCGTTCATGTCCAGAATGTTGTCGCGCCCGACCAGCTCCTCGAAGCTGGTGTTGCCGGCGATCTGCGTGCTGCTGCGGATGACCGCGTCGTCCGGCAGGGTCGAGCGCACCGGCGAGCTGAGGATGCAGAAGGGCAGGTCGCCCAAACCCTTGAGACGCTCGAAGCTCAGCGAGAAGCGCAGGCCCTCGAACAGACGGCCCAGACCGGGGGATTTGCTCAGGCAGTAGAACAGCACCAGGTAGTGCACCACGAAGCGGTACAGCTCGGCGCTGCTGCGGTTGGGGTCCTTGACGACGTCCCGGAACTTGGCCAGCTCGAAGGCGCTGAAGCCCACCACCCAGCGCGTCGGGCTGGTGATGCGAATGACCTGACCGCTCGGCTCGAGGACCTTGTCGTATTCCAGGGGGAAGAGTTCGGGGGTGGTGCTGATCAGGTTGAGCGGCACGTCCAGCTCGCTGACCAGTTGGAAAGGCGCGGCCGAACCGACACGCTCGTAGAGTTCGATGAGCGACTGGAAATGCCCCTGGGTCTCGCGACCGCTGCCGCGCTGAGCACCTTGCAGGTACTCGCCGAACAGGGTCTGCGGACGAATCAGCGGCGCCACGGTCGCAAGGTAGTCCGCCGCCTGCGCCTTGAGCGCATCGGAGATCGCGCGCGTCTGGCTACGCAGCTTGATCAGGGCTTCGACATCAAACGTCTGTGTCATTCGTACATCGTCCATGAGCCTGCATGAGCGTCCTGAAACGCCGGTGGCGTGGACCCGAAAACGCACCACTCGGCCCGGTGCGTCTGGTGCTGGCACATGAATATCGTGTTGCCAGCAATGCCGAGTAGGGCACCCCGCTGTGGAAGAAGTTCCTGCGAGGGGGGCGATTTTTTCCCTGTTCGAGGGGGTTGCGCAATGGTGGCGTGGTGCTATCTATGGGCGGTTTGTGACCCTGAAATTGGGGGTTTGGGCCTAAAGACCTTGGGCGATGCGGGGGAAAGGGACGGTTTTGAGCGGTTGCAGGGGATTTTTTCAAAATGTGAACTGTGTCTCAAATGTGAGACGCGTCATGGAGTTGTCACTGGGGCGGTTGGAGGGTGGAATGATGGCATTACAGTGACGGGATTGAGTCGCCATGTCGTGGCACGGCTTGGGGGCGGCATGCTCAGCTCCGTCCATCCACTTGGATACACACATCCTTCCCATCGACCCGTTTGCAGGGCCAATGATCCTCGATGTAGAAGTCCGGCTTGAAGCACAGGCGATCGTCGTTGACCCAGAACAGCTGCCAGGCCGAGCCTGAGATCAGCAGTTTCGAGCAGGGCGAATAATCACGTGCCAGCAGTATCGCCGTGGTCAGCATCGCCAGCGCCGGCGACACGCACAGCATGGACTTGAGCGTGGCCTGCAACGACTGGACCTGGAAGCGGAACAGCCGCGACCCTCTGGGCGGGTCGAACTTCTCGCCGCGCCAAAGCGCGCTCGCGCAGGCGACGACGATGAGCGGTGTGATAGCCAGGGGCGCCAGCAGGAAGAACCCCAGGTAAGGCGTCTCCACAATGGGCGCATGACGGTAGATTCGCCCGAACAGCGGCAGCACATCCACCACCAGCCAGTAGGCCGACGCCGCGCCCACGGCGAGCATGCCCAGGCCCAACGCGCCTGCGATCAGGCGTAAGCCCAGCGGGGATGGCTGCGAGGAGGGCGACGAGAAACGCGCGGGCATAGGATCAGAACCCGGGCAGATTGAACGTGGGCAGCTTCGGCAATTTCGGCAGGCTGGGCATGTTGGGCAGCTCGGGCCGTGGCCATCCAGGCAGGTTCAGATCGCCCGGCTGAAGCTTGCGCAGCACCCACGACTTCGCTTCGTCGTACAACTGCTCGGCGATACCGTTGGCGATCTCGGCCACGCTCTGCTCGGCGTACTTGCGCAGGTCGTCCACCTTGATCTCGGCCAACTGCTCCTGCAGTGCTTGAATATGGTCGACGGCATAGCGCAGGCCGGCCTTGACCGAGTTCTTGATGCCGTAGTGGTTATCGAGCGCGTTCAACCCCCAACCAATGGCCAGGACCACAGCAGCCCCGGCGATGGCGGGCGCGGCCGCAAGGGTAAAGACACTGCCGACCGCCAGCGCGGCCGCATAGCCGATGGCCGAAGCGATGCCCGCCTTGACCAGCTCGACACCCACTCCGGCAAACAGGTCGGACCAGACGCTCTCATCGTTGAAGAACCACTCGACCGCCTCGATGCCGACCGAGACGTAGCACGACAAGCGAAACCCCGACAGCGCAGAGCCACGGATACCGTAGCGACCGATGCCCATTTCGACGATTTCTGCGTTCCTTATGCTGTAGCGCGTGCCGTTCAAGGCGCGGCGCAGGCCAGGGTAGCCCGACAGGATCACGTACTGTTTGCCATTGCGCACGGAGATACGTGCCTTGGTGCCGATTCCGCCAAGATCGCGGGCCATCTTGACGATGTTCTTGAGGTCCAGGGTGGACATCGCCAGGGGCACGCCCGCATTGGTGTTGACGAACTCGTGCACGGTCGCGTCGTAGACCGATTTCACCGGATCGTAGACGCCGCTGAGTATGTCGGCCTGGCGACGCGAACAGACCTGAGGTGATTGCGTGCCAATACCGGCGGCCTGCAGCCCGACGCCGGGCATCATGAGATCTGCCACCGCAAAGATCAGCACTTCACGGTGGTTCTTGTCCATGTCGCATTCGACGCGGCTGAGTTGTTCTTCGCTCAGGCTCATGGCGATTCTCCCTATGATCGCGAACGTCGAGCCTTGCGCTCGACGGCGGGAGCCTACACCGGGCCAAGGGCTCAGGGCAAACCGACCTGCCCCACGGCAGGCGTGGCCTGGACGCTGCCGTGCTAGAGCCTGTCAGCCCTGAAGGGGAGGTGAAAAGAAGGCGTCTCGAGCGGCTTTATGGCTTAGTGCTATCATTTGACAGCGGGACGCGTTGGCGTTTTCATTGGATGCTTTTCCGACCGCTGCAGGATGCTTGGAATGATTATGGATGCTGTCACGTCGATGCTTAGCCAGAACAAACGGCTATTCACCTTCGACTCGCCGCTGCCACCCGAGCAGGAGCTGCAACTCCTGAGTTTTTCCGGCCGCGAAGCCATCTCCGAGCTGTTCAGCTTCCAGGCGCACCTGATCTCCCAGGACGCGCGCATCGAACTCAAGAAGCTGATCGGCAAGAAGGTCACCTTGGGCATTGCGCTGGCCGATGGCAGCACACGCTACATCAGCGCGCACGTCTCCGACTTCGTGCACACCGGGGCCGACGGCGGCATCGCCAACTACACTGCCCAGCTGGTGCCGTGGATCTGGATCCTCAGCCGACGGCGCGACTCGCGCATCTTCCAGGACAAGACCACCGAACAGATCATCAAGGAAGTCTTCGAGTACTACCTGACCCTTGCCGAACACGAGTTCCGCCTGAGCAAGCCGCTCAAGCCCATCAGCTACTGCACCCAGTACCAGGAATCGGACCTCAACTTCGTGCTGCGTCTGCTTGAGCAGGAGGGGCTGTTCTTCACCTTCGAGCACAGCCAGGAAGGCCACCGGATGATCATCAGCGACGACAGCAGCGAGCTGCCGCCGCTCGAGCGCCAGCCGGTGATCCGTTACCACAGCGCCTCGGTCACCGAGACCGCCGACTCGATCACGGCGTGGTCGTCCAGCCGCCGCCTGCAGCCGACCCGACTGACGCTCAAGTCCTTCGACTACAAGCAGCCGCGCAACCCGCACCTGGTGCAGCTCGACTCGATCAACCAGCAAGGCGAGATCGGCCAGTACGAGATGTTCGAGTATGAAGGGCTGTACGGCTATTCCGACCTCGACGAAGGGACGCGCAAGGCCCGTCATCGCCTCGAGGCGATGGAAGTGCACGGCAAGACCTTCAGCGGCGAGAGCAACTGCCGCGCCATGGAGCCGGGCCGTCATTTCCAGCTCACCCAGCATTACGACCATGACAACGATACCCCGGAGGACCGGGCGTTTCTGCTGCTGTCGGTCAACCACTGGGGCCGCAACAACTACTCCAATGAGGGTGAGGCCGGCTATCGCAATGCCTTCACCTGCATCCGCCGCAAGATCACCTTCCGGCCTGTCCAGCAAACCCCTCGCGGTGTCATCAGCGGCCCCCAGACCGCCATCGTCGTCGGCCCGCCGGGTGAAGAGATCTACACCGACGCGCTGGGTCGGGTGAAGTTGCAGTTCCACTGGGATCGGAATGGCGAGTTCAACGACCAGAGCTCATGCTGGGTGCGGGTGGCGCAGTCTGGTGCCAGTGGCGGGTTCGGCAGCATCCTGATTCCGCGCGTGGGCGACGAGGTCGTGGTGGTGTTCCTCGACGGCAATCCGGACCGGCCGTTGATCATGGGCAGCCTGTACAACAGCAACAACACCCCACCGTGGTCGTTGCCGGCGAACAAGACCCAGAGCGGGTTCCTGACGCGGTCGATGAAGGGGGATGGTGCGACGGCCAACTTCTTCCGCTTCGAGGACAAGGCGGGCGCCGAGCAGATCATCATGCATGCCGAGCGCAACATGGACACGGAGATCGAGCTGGATGAAACCCACGACGTGGGCAACAACCGGACCATCACCGTCGGCGGCACGCACACCGAACAGATCAAGAAAGACACCGTCGTCCAGGTAACCGAGGGTTCCTACACCTTGCAGGTCGACAACCAGTTTGTTCAGGTGTCGGCCAATGAGCACATCATCCTGAAAGTGGGCGACAGCAGCATCACACTGACCCCGCAAGGCATCGAGATCAAGGGCAAGGTCATCGTCACCACGAGTACCGACACCACGCAGATCACCGGCGCCGCCGTGCGGATCAACGACTGAGGCCAGGCGCATGTATAAGCCTTCGATCTACGACCGTATCGCTGCCAAGCGCGCCGCTCAGGAAGAGGCGGCGCGCCTGGCCAAGCTGGCAGAAGCCGCCAGCGAGCAGGAAGCGGCTGTCGAAGCCGCCGTGCCCGTACCCGTGGCGGCGCTCGATGTGGCCAGCAGCTTCACTTTCGCCGGTTTCAACCTTCAGTTTCCACAGCGCTTCCGTTTTCGCGATGTGCAGACGACGCTCGAACACGAGGGCGAGCTGATCGCCCTGAGTATCCGTCGGCGTGACGTGCGTGCTGCACAGACGCTGGAGCAGCTGTTCGAGGCAGCGATTCACGCCTTGCGCGAACGGCATCCGCAAGTGCGCGTGATTCGGCAACGCGACGGCCATCTGGCAGGGAACCCGGCCAAGGTGCTGGACTTTCATTTTCATGCCGGCAGTGAGCCCCGCCATGGCCGTCTGGTCGGCGCGCTGGTGCCGGTCGAAGGCGCGCAAATGCCTCAGTGGCTGGATGTGTCCACCGTGATCGACCCGACCCGCCCCGGTTTGAGCCAGTGGCTGGCCGAGTTCGATCAGGTGCTGGACGGCCTCGCGCTGCGCTGACTTCTTTTTCGTTATCAGGAAATCCCATCGCATGGATTACGAGTTGCAGGAAGGCAGCATCGCGCTGCCAGAAGGGTTCGACGATCGTACCGTCAACATGTTCGTACTGGGGTCCAGCATCCCGGCGCCGCTGAGCATCACCGTCTCGCGCGATACGCTGCTGCCGGATGAAACACTGCACGCCTACGTCGATCGCCAGATCAAGATGCTCACGTCCAAACTGCGCGGTTACACGCGCATCGGCAACACGGCGGTCGCACTGTCGACCACCGCGTCCATCCCCGGCATCCAGATCGACGCGTACTACATGAACCAAGGCCGCCCGCTGTACCAGCGCCAGGCAGCCTTCATCACCAGCCCTGGGCGTGCCTTGATCTTCTCCACCACGGCCCAGGCCGATTTCAGCGCCGAGCAGACCCAGGACTGGAACAACCTGCTGGCCAGCTTTACCCCACGCGCCGCGGTCACGACCGGCACCGAGCCAGGCGAGCAGGAGTAACGCCCCATGTTCGAAGCGGCCCGGTTCGGCGACGAGATTTCGCACACTGGCGCGCTGGGGGGCTTCCTGATCGGAGCCGCCCTGGGTATCGCGCTGGTGGCCACGGTGGCGATCGCCACGTTCACCTGCGGGTTCGGCGTGGCCTTGCTGGCCGGCCTTGCAGCTGGCGTCGGAGGCAGCTTGCTGACCGCCGCCGGAGAGGCGCTAGGCAGTTTGTTGACGTCCCCCTCAGGGACGATCACCACTGCCTCACCGAACGTCTTCATCAACAGTCGCAAGGCCGCGCGCGTCGAGAAAAGCATCGGGGCCTGCGACAAGCACCCAGGGCCAGTGCAGATTGCCGAAGGCTCGACCAATGTCTTCATCAACAGCGTCGCTGCAGCGCGCAAGGGTGACAAGCTCACCTGCGGCGCCACGATCACCAGTGGCTCGGGAAACGTGATCATCGGCGGTGGTACCTACCGCTATCTGCCCGTGGACGACGAAGTGCCCGAGTGGCTGCGCACCACGGTGGACGTCCTGATGGCCGTCGCAGGCGCGGCGGGTGGTATCGCCCAGTTGATCAAGGCAGGTACGCAGGCCGGCATGAAGGCCATCATGCCCTGCGCACTGAAGTTCACCGCAGGCTTCGTGGCCGGTGAAGTCGCCAGTCGCTACGTGGTCGAGCCAGTGGCACAACGCGCCATCGGCGGCCTGGTCGGCAACCCCGTGGACCTCACCACGGGCCGCAAGGTCATCCCCGACGAGCTCGACTTCAGCCTGCCCGGCCTGATGCCGATCGAGTGGACCCGCTTCTACGCCAGTGATCTCACCGTCGACAGCGTGCTGGGCCGCGGCTGGGTCTTGCCGTGGGAACAGAGCCTGCGTCGCCAGGACAGGTTCATCTACCTCACCGACAATCAGGGCCGTGAAGTGCCGTTCGTGGCCCTGCAGCCAGGCGAGCGCATCTATAACCCGCATGAGCAGGTGTATCTGGTCTGTACCGAAGGCGGCCACTACATCCTGCAGACGCTGGACAACCTGTTCTTCTACTTCGGTGAAGTGCCGGACACCAATACCAACGTTCCTCTCGAACGCATCGAAAATGCGCTGGGCCACTTCCTGCACTTCACCCGCGACAAAACCGGCAGGCTGACCGACATCAGCGCCACCGGCGGCATTCGCGTGCACCTGCACTATGATCATCCCCTGGGGCGCCTGACCGACATCAAGCGCGTGGTGAACAACCAAGCGGTCGAGACGCTCACCCAGTACCGCTACGACGAACACGGCCAGCTCAACGCCGTGGTCAACCGCAACGGCGATACCGTGCGCACCTTCAGCTACAGCGACGGGCTGATGGTCAGCCACAGCAACGCACTGGGCCTGACCTGTCATTACCGCTGGGATACCCTGGCGGGCAATCCCCGCGTGGTCGATCACTGGACCAGCGATGGCGAACACTTCCGCTTCCGTTACGATGTCGAGGCGCGCACCAGTTGGGCCACCGACGTGCTCGGTCGTGAGTTGCAGGTGCACTACAACGCCGATCACCGCGTCATCGCCAGCCGTGATTACGGCGGTGAGCGCTACGCCGTCGAGCTGGATGAGCAAGGCAACATGGTCGGCCTGGACCTGCCCGACGGCAACCGCCTGACCTTCGTCTACGACGAGTACGCCCGTCTGCTCGAGGAGGTCGATCCGCTGGGGCGCAAGATCACCTATGAATATCACCACCTGACCACGCTGGTGACCCAGGTCAGCTACCCCGACGGCAGCACTTGGAAGGCGCGCTACGACGACAAGGGCAACCTGCTCGCCGAGTTCGATGCCCTGGGGCAGATGACCGAATACCTCAACGGCGAGGACGGACTGCCGCATACCATCATCGATGCGACGTACAAGTCCAAGTACCTGTGGTGGAATACTCGCGCCCAGGTCGAGCGCTTCCAGGACTGTTCGGGCAAGAGCACTTGGTATCGCTATGACGAACGTCAGCACCTGGTGGCAGTGACTGATGCGCTGAACCAGACCACGACGCTGGAGCGTAAGCCCGATGGTGAGGTCGTGCGCATCACCCACCCGGACGGTACGACGGAGCGCTTTACCTACAACGTCCATGGCCAGGTCCTGAGCCACACCGATGGCAAGGGCCAGACAGTTCAGCTGATGCGCACAGGGCGTGGCTTGCCGAGTAGTCGGCAGGATGCCAAGGGTCAGCGGGTTCGCTATGAATACGACAAGGCCATTCGCCTGACGGCGTTGGTCAACGAGAACAATGCCACTTACAGCTTTGCCTACGATGCTTCGGACCGCCTGACTGAAGAAGTGCGGGTCGATAACCTGACTCGGCGCTTCAGCTACGACATCGCCGGTCATCTCACCCGCCTGGATGAGATCGGCTACGGCGAGCGAGGGGAGCGACCTGAGCGCCATACCCTGTTCGAGCGCGACAAGATCGGTCGGTTGATCGCCAAGCTCAATGGCGACGCCAAGCAGACGTACGCCTACGATGATGTCGATCGGTTGTTGAGTATTGAGCGGCACCCGACCGATACAGGCAAGCGGCTAGGGATCACCGCAGAGAAGCTCGAGTACGCCTACGACGTGCTGGGCCGACTGACGCAAGAAATCACGCCCGATGGCACGCTGGGTTATGAGTACGACCCGCTTAGCAACTTGAGCACGCTGACCTTGCCCGATGGCCGCAAGATCAATCACCTGTATTACGGCAGCGGTCACCTGCACCAGCTGAACGTAGACGGCCAGGTCATCAGCGACATAGAGCGGGATGATCTGCACCGCGAGGTGTATCGCACCCAGGGCAAACTCACCAGTTGCTTCGGTTATGACGCCATGGGCCGCAAGGCCTGGCAGTACGCCTCGACTCTGCCTGCCGACAAGCTCTCGCAGGTGCATAACGCGGGGATCCAGACGGCGCTGTATGTGGAGCATGCCTATAACCCGATTCACCGCCGTTATCAGTACGATCCGGCGGGTGAACTGGTGCGCACACTGGACAAGCTGCGTGGTGAGATCACGTACGAGTATGAAGCCAACGGCCAGTTGCGTAGCCGCAACACCGGTTCGATCACCACCAGCGAAAGCTTCCGCTACGACCCGGCGGCCAACCAGCTGGACTTCAATGCGCGGCAGTTCGACAAGGTCAAGGACAACCGGATTCGGCAGTGGCGGGATCAGGAGTATCGGTACGACCCTTGGGGCAACCTGATCGAAAAGCGTTCGGGGCCGAGCAAGGTGCAGTACTTCAGCTACGACTGCGAAAACCGGCTGGTGCGGGCGGAGACGTTCCAGAGTGGGCGGTTGGAGAGCAAAGGTGAGTACCGTTACGACAGCCTTGGACGGCGGGTGGCCAAGCGGGCCGAAATCGGAGGTGTGGAGGAGCAGAAGCGCTTCCTTTGGCAAGGGTTGCGGATGCTGCGCGAGGAAACGCCTGGGCAGAACATCGTGTATCTGTACGAGCCGGGGAGCTATGCGCCGTTAGCGCGGGTCGATCAGGTGGAAGGGAAAGAACAGGAGGTCTACTACTTCCATACGGATCAGATTGGGACGCCGCTGGAGCTAACCGATAGTCGAGGAGAGGTTGTATGGCAAGCTATATATCAGGCTTGGGGAGCAATAGGGCGGTTAGTAGCTAATCATCTTGAGCAAAATTTGCGTTATCAGGGGCAGTACTTCGATTCGGAAACCACGTTGCATTATAATACCTTTAGGTATTACGATCCCGAGTTTGGACGCTTCTTGGGTCAAGACCCAATCGGGCTAAGAGGAGGCTCTAATTTATATTCTTATGTGCTTTCTCCAACTGCTTGGGTGGACCCGTTGGGATGGGTTCCGTGGCAGAAAAATGGTTTCATGAGTTGGTTCAATAGCGCTTCGCCTCAGGATGTCTTAGATAATAAAAAAGCTGTTGAAGATGCTTTGAGAAAGCCGGGAGGAAAGCATGAAATGTTCCCTGTATCCATTGCTTCGAAAGCAAGAGAGCTTGGTTTTACTGCTCAGGAGCTAAAAGAGCTTACAGTACCTACTAAAGACATCACCTTTGTAGGTGTAACAGACAGATATGGAAATCCTGTTCCAGACGGCCCGCATCATGGAAGCAGTGCGGGAAGGAACTTCCACAATAAGCTTATCATCGATTTAGGCAATGCTAAAAGCAAGCCTGAGGCGCTTGGTATAATCGAATCGCATCATCGTAAACATATGAAAATAGGAGCATGTTAGATGGATCCTTATGATATTGATCGGTATCAGAAAATTCATGTCTGGGTAGGGAGTAACTTTTCTCCAGAAGATGAGTATCTAAAGTATTTCGAATTGGATTACACGGCGGACTTGGGTGATCCGGATTACAAGATATGTGATTTTTGTAAGGATATTGGCACTGATTGGTATGATGAGGATTTCATTGGAATAATTCCTAGAAGAGAAAAGGAGGTCAGTGTAGATGAAATTATTAAAGAGTCTTCCGTTGATCCTGGGGAGATGGAAAATCTAAAAGCTGCATGCTTGAGTCAGGGTATAACCAAGGCCAATGCTATATTTTGGTATTCTGATGGAAAAACCGTAGTTTCCAAGCCTATAAAATCGCAATATAATGGACTTAAATACGTAGGGCTTTTCGAAGGTAATTAATTTAATATTTGTACGGCTGTATCTCCCTGATGTTGAGTTTGAGGTTGTTTTGCTCATCAGGGAGATCCTAATTTTTGTTAATGGCTGGCAAAGATGTAATCCTATTGCCTTAGTTTTGGAGATTGATAAGACCTTTAAAAATTCGCATGAAATATGGATTCCCATGCCTGAAGGCTTTTTATGACATTAAGCGCGTGGTGAACAACCAGGCGGTCGTAACGCTCACTCAGTACCGCTACGACGAACACGGCCAGCTCAACGCCGTGGTCAACCGCAACGGCGATACCGTGCGCACCTTCAGCTACAGCGACGGGCTGATGGTCAGCCACAGCAACGCACTGGGCCTGACCTGTCATTACCGCTGGGATACCCTGGCGGGCAATCCCCGCGTGGTCGATCACTGGACCAGCGATGGCGAACACTTCCGCTTCCGTTACGATGTCGAGGCGCGCACCAGTTGGGCCACCGACGTGCTCGGTCGTGAGTTGCAGGTGCACTACAACGCCGATCACCGCGTCATCGCCAGCCGTGATTACGGCGGTGAGCGCTACGACCATGAGGCCAACGGCCAGTTACGCAGCCGTGACACCGGTTTGATCACGACCAGCGAGAGCTTCCGCTACGACCCGGCGGCGAAACAGCTGGATTTCAGGGCTCTGCAGTTCGACAAGGTCAACTGGATGCGATAGTGGCGGGACCAGGAGTATCGGTACGATCCGTGGGGCAACCTGATCGAGAAGCGCTCGGGACCGAGCAAGGTGCAGTACAGCTACCACTGCGAGAACCGGCTGGTGCGGGCAGAGGCATTCCGGGGCAGTCCGTTGGAGAGCAAGGGTGAGTATTGTTACGACAGCTTTGAAAGGCGAGTGGCCAAGCGGGCCGAAACCGAGGGTGTGGTCGGGCAGAAGCGTTTCCTTTGGCCAGGGCTGAGGATGCTGCGTGAGGAGACGGCTGGCTAGAAAATCGTGTATCTGTACGAGCTGGAGATTTATGCGCTGTTAGCGTGGATCGGTCAGATAGAAAGAGAAGGACTGAAGGTCTATTACTTCCACACGGATCAGGTCGAAACGCAATTTGCGTTGACAGATAGTCCAAGAGAAATTGTATGGTAAACATCGTATCGTTTATTGGGTCACGTAGTTGTACCCCGACACAGTTCAGCCACGCGACGAAAATCCTTATTGGGGACTCGCTCGGCATTGGTGGCAGTGGGACGGTACAGGACATCGTTGGCAGCGTTGGCAGTGAGGTAAAGAGCATTACCATGGGCCTGTATGAGAAACTCGAGTGATGCTTGGCGTCAGCGAATTTGGCGCCTTCATGGCTCGCTACTTTGCAGTCTTCTTGCTGGGGTTCTTCGCAGTGGTCGTGTCCAGCGCTTTGACATTGGCGCTCTTTTTCAATACCCACTGGAAAGGACATCCGCATTATGCTGAGTTTTCCATGGTGGTGGTGTTCGTCGTTGGAGCGCTGATAACAGTAGGGCACGTCGCGATCGTTCGTGGGTGGCGCTGGGGGAGCTGGTTCCTACTGGCGGTGCTGGCCTCTCACATTCTGATGGCGCTGAGCCTGGCGTATGGGGACTGGTCAATAACGTGGTTGGGTGCTGTGCTCATGCTGCAAATGACCGCGCTGTTGGTGTTCAACAGCCAGCGCTACCGTGAGATGCGGTCCAGGTTGATTGAGTTGCGCGTAGAGCGCGCCGGTGGCCAGAAGATTACGCCTCGGCTGGTGACATTGAAGAAACGTAGACGGCGTTAGAGGTTTATACAGCGGGTCGATGGCAAGCGCATCAATGCGGGAGTCTGGTGATCAGTCATGTGCGCGTTCCTCGCAATGGTGGCAGTTTGAACCAGACGCTCGCGCTATAAGTGAGCGCGCAGGTACTAGGCTCTGTACGAAATCTCAGGAAACCTAATCCGGCCCCCTGATGACCTAAGGTTTTGTAGAGTTTTCGGCCATCTGCAGCAATGGATTCTGTGTGATGGCAAAGCGTTATGAACTCTCAGGTGAAGCCTGGACCATGGTGTCTGACCTGTTCGTGGAAAAGCGCAATTAAGGCCGGCCACGCTTGAGCGATCGCCCGATGCTAGATGGTGTTCTTTGGGTCCTGCGCTCAGGTGCCTCCTGGCGAGACATGCCTGAGCGATTCGGCCCCTGGTCCACGGTGTACCGGCGATTCCGGACGTGGCGTAATCTAGGCACGTTCGACCAGATGCTCAGATGCTTGCATCTGAAGCGCAATGATCAAGGCCTCATAGACTTGCAGGTCCAGATGATCGATTCGACCGCTGTACGCGCTACCCGAGCCTCCTCAGGCGCCGGGAAAAAGGGGGCCTGAAGAACCTGCCGATCATGCTGTAGGCCGCAGTCGCGGCGGGCTGACTACCAAGATCCATAGGCTGTGTGATGCCCAAGGTGTGCCGCTACGCTTCCTGCTCTCCGGCGGTCAGGCCAGCGACATTGCTTATGCTCAGTCGCTTTAGAGCGACGTCAGTATCCCTTCGAGCGGTTGCGGTCGTCGCGCAAGCGATGCAAGTGGCTGCTTGCCGACAAAGGCTACGACTGCGAAGCGCTGCGCTGCTACTGTGACGATTATCGGATGAGGTCGGTCATCCGCTGCGCTCGATGAAGCAAACCCAGATCTGGCTTGCCCCGGTTGTTCGACCGACCCAAGTACCGTAAACGCAACACCATCGAGCGTATGTTTGGCTGGCTGAAAGAGAACCGCCGGATCGTCACGCGCTTCGACAAGCTCGCAAAAATCTACGCCGCCATTAAAGAAATTTGGTCGCGGCATTACTAAGGCTGGAGGGTGTTAGAGATGAAAGTTTTTAAAATAGTTAATACGCCTACGAGAGGGGGTATTATTTTTGGAGGTGATGAGGCCTATGTGGACAGCTGGCCTAGAAATCCCGAAGGTCAAGACCTTACGCTTATGTTTACTTTGGAGTGCACGGTCCTCAAGGAAAAATTGCAAAGGAACGATTTGCCATCACACGGGGTTTTACATGTCTTCTCGACGTATGATCCTGAAGAGTATTTTCTTGATCTAATCACTTATGATCAGGTGAGCCAAAAAAAGGATTCGCCCTCATACACATTCGCTGTGCACTCGAACTCACAGAAAATTTGTAAGTCACCGTGTGCATCAATACCTCTGCAGTATGCGGATCTTGTTGAAGAAACGATCGGCGATGAAGAAATAAGTGTAGCCTCTCTATTTGCTGACTATGCACCTAGGGGCGCAATGGTGCCCGAAAATATAGAGTGCCACTATAATTTTTTGTGCCAGATATATTCTTCAGATTTTCCCAGCCCATACGAAAATGCTTTTTATCTGACAGGCGGTGTCGGATACCTTTTGATAAATAAAAATCTTGGTGATGAAAAGGCTGATGGTTGCTTTTTCGTACAGGTTGCTTAGCAAGGAGTGATAAGCAAAAGCTGATGAGGTTTAAGTATGCTCTCACGCTTCGAGCACTGCATGCATGAAATCAACGCTTTCGAAGACTCGATCGAAACCGTTGAAAGGGGGTCGATCCTCGAGTTCCTGTACGCATTAGGGGACGCCGTGGGTCTCCCGAGCGACGACGACTACCTGGAAGCCTGGCGCGGCGACTGGTAGGCGCCATAGATTCGGTCTGCCCTCGATCCCTCGACCCGATCACCTTTCAGGCCTCGCATTCCAGGACACAGGCGCATGCTACTCCCTGGCAAACCCAGTCCAACCCGACAAGACCTACCCAGCTCCCCCATTACCCTCGAATTCCACCTGCACACCGACACAGCCACCCTGGCCATCTTCGACACACAAGCGATACGCCACCGCCTGGACGACACCTGCGATTGGTAGAGCCTTCCGCACGACAAACTGCTGGAAATCAACGCGGGTGCCATCGTCTTCCTGAGCCTGCCGAGCGATGGCACGTACCAGGTCAGGGTCCAGGCGTCGCTGACGAACGAGGAGGGCAGCGTGTACCTGCGCGTGCCCTCGGGTCAGGTCTTCATCGGATCAGGCGAGGACACCACCGGAGGCGGTCTGGAGCCCGACGGTTCCGACGTGAACCGGGGACAGTTCATCACCCTCGACAAGGGCACCTATTGCATGCGCTACAAAGGAGAGGCGGGCATCATTCACCTGGCCTTTTCACCGTCCACGACCTGCTGCAACCACCTTACCGACGCCATCAGATTGCCAATGCCGCATTGCCGACCTGCGACAGAACCCTCTGGCGATCCCCCTCACACACTGTCCGGATCCCCGAAGAACACTTGAATCCGCGACCGCAACCACCGCTCCGCCGGGTCATTGTCCTGCGCCCCACGCCAGGCCATGTGCAACTCGAACGCCCCCACCTCGATCGGCGGCTCCTCCGCCCGCAGTCCACCCGCTGCCGTCAGCACCTCCGCCGTATAGTCCGGCACCGTCGCCAGGATGTCCGTCCCCGCGAGCAGGCTCCCCAGCCCGTTGAACTGTGGCACCGCCAGCACCACGTGACGCTTGCGCCCGATCGTGTCCAGCGCCTCGTCGATGAACCCCGACAGGTCCCCGGCGAACGACACCAGCGCATGGGGCCGGGCGCAGAAGTCGTCCAGGGTGATCGCCCCGGGCACGCTGTCGGCACGCAACAACTTGGCCCGGCTTCGTCGCAGCACCTTGCGCTTGGCGTTGGCCGGCAGGTCGGCGGTGTAGCTCACGCCCACCGAGATCTCGCCCGAGGCGAGCAGGGCGGGCATCAGCAGGTAGTTGACGCGGCGCACCACCAGCACGATGCCGGGGGCTTCGGCGCGGATGCGCTTGAGCAGCAGCGGCAGCAGGGCGAACTCGACGTCGTCCGACAGGCCGATGCGAAACACCGCGGTGCTGGTGGCCGGGTCGAACTCGGCGGCGCGGCTGACGGCAGTGGAGATCGAGTCCAGGGCCGGGGAGAGCAGGGCGAAGATCTCCTGGGCGCGGGCCGAAGGTTCCATGGTGCGGCCGGTGCGCACGAACAGCGGGTCGTCGAACAGGTTGCGCAGGCGTGACAGGGCCGCACTGATCGCCGGCTGGCCGAGGAACAGCTTTTCCGCGGCGCGGGTCACGCTGCGCTCGTGCATCAGGGTCTCGAACACAATCAGCAGGTTGAGGTCTACACGACGCAGGTCGTTACGGTTCATCGATCGTTGGGCCTGTATGCCGGGGGTGGGGCAGGGGTGAATACTAAAGCCAAAGGCTGTTACCCTGCACCGCTTTCCCGCACACCGGGTGCCGAGGCACCTGGCCGATCGATGTCAGGCATGTCGACTATCGATGACCGCCCATGGCTTGGCGGGCGATGTCCCGATACAGTGCAGGGTAATACGAGGTTCATACAGGCGAGGTAGGCCATGTCGCGCATCATCCGTTTCCACAAGTTCGGCGCTGCCGAGGTGCTGCGCTGCGAGCAGCAGGCCGAGCCGACGCCGACGGCGGGCGAGGTGCAGGTGCGTGTCGAGGCGATCGGCATCAGCTGGTACGACGTGCTCTGGCGACAGAACCTGGCCCCGTCCAAGGCGCGCCTGCCGGCCGGCATCGGCCAGGAAATGGCCGGGGTGGTCACGGCCGTGGGCGACGGGGTCGAGGACATCGCCGTCGGCGATCGCGTGGCCAGCTTCCCGGCGGCCAGTGCCAACGACCATCCCGTGTACGGTGACGTGGTGGTGCTGCCACGCACGGCCATCACCCGCTACCCGGACCTGCTGTCGCCGATCGAGGCGAGCGTGCACTACACCCCGCTGTTGATCGCCTACTTCGCCTACGTCGAGCTGGCCAAGGCCAAGCCGGGACAGACCGCCCTGGTGACCGATGCCAGCCACTGCGCCGGGCCGGCCTTCGTGCAACTGGGCAAGGCCCTGGGGTTGAAGGTGTTCGCGGTCACCAAGCAGGCCGAGCAGCGCGCGCCGTTGCTGGCGCTGGGGGCCGACAAGGTGATCGTCACCGAGGAGCAGGACCTGCTGCTGCAGGTGGCCAAATACACCGACAGCCGTGGCGTGGACATGGTCCTCGACGGGCTGGGTGGCCCGCAGATGTCGCTGCTGGGCGATGTGCTGGCGCCACGCGGCAGCCTGGTGCTGTACGGCCTGCAAGGCGGCAACCAGACCCCGTTCCCGGCGTGCGCGGCGTTCCAGAAGAACATCCAGTTCCACGTGCACTGCATCGGCAACTTCACCGGCAAGCCTGAGCTGGGCATCGCCCAGGACCAGGCCGCCATGGCGCGGGCGCTGGACGCCATCAACCGCTTCACGGCCGATCGTCTGCTGACGCCGCAGATCGTCAAGGTCTACCCGTTCAGCCAGGTGGTCGAGGCGCATCGCTACATGGACGACTGCCCATGTGGTGGCCGTGTGGTGCTGGACATGGCGCTCGACTGAGCCCTCTGCGCGCGTATCGGCCAGCGGCAGGCATTGCCCCTGGTCGAGCAATGTGCTCGTTTCCTTTCATAGAACGCGTGATGCGTGTCTTATCTCTTCCCTAAGAAATTTCCTACAGCACAATAAGTAATTGCCGATAGGCTAAGCGGCAAACTTTAAGTGCGCTTTTTGTTATTGTCGGGCCATTGAAAAAGTCTGAATGAAAGTTGCTCGATAATACCCGTCTGAATGGTTTTTTTACCGTGATCTGTATCTGTTATTCCTGCCTCGAGAATCGATAATGGCCCCGTGATAGCCGTCGGCCAGGCCGCGTAAGGCGCGGGCTGGGTCGAATGAAGGCCGCAAGTCGATTACCGCTGTCTCGGCCACGATGCGCCTGAGATGGCTCGTTTTCGAAGAGCGCTTTCATTCAATGACGTGTCGCGTGAAGAGCTAGCCCAGCTGCCAAGGAGGTGCATGACATGGCAAGTACGATTCATGACCAGGCTATGCGATACATATACAAGCAAGTCCTCGAGCGCGTGTTGGACGACATGAGCCGACCCCAGCGCGCTGCATTGCAGTTGTTGGTCCAGCGCCTGGTGGTCGCAGCCGGCGGGCCCGACGAGATCGCACGCTTTCGGGTGTTCTTCCCGTACAGCGGTGACGACCGCGGCAGCCATGCCCTGGCGTGCCTGCGGGCGGCGCAGCTGAGCCTCGCCAGCCGCGGGTCGGCGACCTTCGCGCTGCGGGTGCTGCTGTTGCCCCGGGGTGGGCGCCAGATGCCATTGGGCGAGCGGCTGGAGCGCTGTTTCAGCCGACTGTTCCTGGAGGACGACCCACGCGTCGAGCTGTTGATGGTCGACGGGGGCCAGATCGTGCCGTTCTGCGCGCGGCGCCTGCTCGACCCGCAGCTCGATGCCGTGGGGCGCGAACGGTTGCTGACCCTCGGGCACCTCTGCCACGGCCAGCCTGAACGGGTGCTCGAGGGCTGGCACGTGCTGGCCCAGGCCAGGGCGTGCCGGGCCGCGCTGGACCACGAGGGTCCCGTGGATGTGCTGGCCACCGAACTGTCCCTGGCCCAGCAACGCCGGCTGCTGGCCTGGAGCCAACGCTGCCGGCGGGCGATGGGGCTGCCGGATGACCGCTGGGTGCGCTACTGCGCGCGCAGCCTGCTGGACAACCTGACCCAGGTCTACGAACACCTGCCGGCCCATTGCCTGGGTACCGAGCCTGCGCTGACGCACGTGGGCGAGCCGGTGTCGAACGAGCCGCGCTTGCAGGTGGTCGATCTGGCCGACCTGCTGCCCGACGACCCCACCCAGGCCACGGTGCGCGACTCAGGGCCATGTCACGGGTTTCGGGAGCCGTCCCTGCCGTGCACGGTTACCCGAACGGGCGACCCTTGGCGCGAAGAGGCCTACCGCGTGTTCCTGCGCGCCCATGCGCTGTCGCCCCAGCAGCTCGACTGCCTGCTCAGTGCGCCGTTCGTAGGCCGTGGCGCGGGGCTGGAGGCCTTCGTCAGACGCTGCTACCCCGAGATGCGCGTGGCACTGCCTTTGTTGCATCAGACCTTGCAGGGCCGACCTTGCCCGGAAGCGGCCGGCCGTTGGCTGACCACGGCCACCGGGCTGCCGGTCGACACCCTGCAAGCGTTGTACGCCGACCCGGGGCGGCCACGGGGGTGGCGGCACCTGTTCGCGCACCTGGCCTGGCGCCAGGGCGAGCTGCCCGACTGGGCCCGCGGCGGCCTGACGGTCAACGCGAGTCCGACCTCGCAGGTGGCGGCCCGATGAGCAAGTCGAGCCGGGGCGAATTCGCCTACCAAGCCGTGTACCGTTATCTGTTGACGCTGACCCGGCACAACACGGTGTGCAACGAGCCCAAGCTGCCTTCGCTGCGCGATCTGGCCAAGCGCCTGAAGGTCTCGCTCTCGACCGTGCAGCACGCCTACAACCAGCTGGAGCATGAAGGCTACGTGCGGTCGGTGCCCAAGTCCGGTTATTACATCAACCGTTCCATTGACGGTGCGCAGCGTGCACGTCCTCCCGCGCCGGCGATCTCGGCCGGCCACCACAGCCTGCACTTGCTCGAGCCGCCGCTGCCTGCCATGCCGGCGCTGGACCATGCACTGCTCACCGAGGAGCGGCGTCTGGCGCGCCAGGGCAGCCGCAGCGTGCACGAGCGGCGCCTGGCCGGGGAGCTGATGCTGCGCAGCGCCCTGGCCACGCGCTACACGCAGTCGTCGGTGCATTGCTGGAGCGCCGAGGACGTCTACCTGGCGACCGACCTGCAGACCTTGCTGGAAACCGTGTTCGCGGCCCTGCACCTGGAGAACGAAGCCATCCTGGTGCCATCGCCCGTCTGCGCCCGCCTGCTGTGGCTGCTGAACCAGACCGGTCGCCGCGTCGTCGAGCTGCCGCTCGATGCCCGGGGCTGTCCGGATCTGTGCGCGCTGGCGCACCTGTTGCGGCACGAGCGGATCGGGCTGGCGATGTTGCCGTCGTGCCTGGCCAGCCCGCTGGGGCGCGTGATGTCGATGACGGCGCAGCGGGCCATGGCGGCGTTGCTCGATCAGCACCGGGTCTGGGTACTGGAAAACGACCTGGACAGCGAGCATTGCTTCGATGGCCCGCCGGTGGCGCGGTTGCGCGACGCGCTCGACCCGGAGCGCCTGCTGGTGCTTGGCTCGTTGCAGGCCTGCGTCGGCGCCGAGGCGCCCTACGTCTACGTGCTGAGCGACCACGAGCCGGTACGTCAGGCCTTCATCTGGCGCGACTTCCGCCTGCCGCCCCTGCGCCAGCACGCCCTGGCACGGTTGCTGGTCAAGGGCCAGGTCGATGCCCACCTGCAGGTGGTGCGTCGCGAGCTGGCTTCGCGGATGGATGCGTTGTGCGCGGAGATCGCCCGGCAGGTGCCGGGGCAACTGGCCTTCGAGCGTCCCTCGGGCGGGCGCGGCCTATGGGGGCGGGTCTACCAGGAGACCGATGTGCAGCGTGTGCTGCGCGAGTTCTCGGCCAAGGGCCTGCATGCCGCGCCAGGGCCGATGTTCAGCGCGCGGGGCTGGCACCGGCAGTACATCCTGCTGGCCTGGGAGGGCGGCCGCCTGAACGACCTGCGTCAGGCCGTGGGCCTGCTGCGGCAACGGCTGGCACGGCATCGGCAGCCTGACCGCTGATCCAGCCGATTTGCCTGGCGCCGCCGTCTGTATGTATAACCAGTGCGTCAATCCCTTTGCCGCCTGTCTACCGTGATCGCCCATTCCGTCGAAGAACCCTTCTACTACCTGTACAACTTCCAACAGGTACTCGACTGGGTCGAGCTGCGCTACGCCGACCTGCTCGACGAGCAGGAGCGCGCGTTCATTCGCACGTTCGCCGAGTTGCCACGCCCTGCGCGTGCCTTGCTGGTGCGCATGGTCATGCGCAAGGGCGAACTGTTTCGCACCGACAAGCTCCAGTACGCCGAGATCGGCTGCACGCATGCGGCCCTGGCCCCCTTGCTCGACACCGGTTGGGTGGCCGAGCAGGTCGAGCTGGGCGTCGAGCAGCTGTTCGGGCTGTTGCGCAAGGATGAGCTGGCACGGTGCTTCGCCGGGCAGTTGAGCCGGCCCAAGGCGCTCAAGCACGAGCTGCTGGCCGAACTGCTGGCCCTGGAACTGGCGCCGCGCACCCTGGCGTCGTGGTTCCCGACCTTTCCTGAGCGTGTGGTGCAGTGGCGTCTGCAAGCGTTGTGCGATCGGCTGCGGCTGCTGTTCTTCGGCAACCTGTACCAGGACTGGTCGGAGTTCGTGCTGGCCGACCTGGGCTTCGCCCGCTACGAGCAGGTGGCCTTCAGCGCTGATTCGCGGGCCTTGCGCAGCCGTGAAGACGTGACCGCGGCCATGGCGCTGCATGCCTGCACCGAACAACTGGAGCAGGGTGCCACGCCGCAGCAGGTGTTCGCCGCATTACCCGCGCTTGCCGCCGACAACCCCTGGCTGGCTCGGCGCCGGGCGCGTCTGCTGTTCGGCCTCGGCCAGCAGTGCGAACGCCTGGGCGACTGGGAGCAGGCCACGGCCATCTACGCCGAGTGCCAGCACCCGCAGGCGCGCATCCGTCAGGTGCGTGTGCTCGAGCGCAGCGAACAGTGGGACGCCGCCCATGCTTTCGCCACCCAGGTGGCCGAAGCCCCGGCCAATGCCCTGGAAGTGCAGGCCCTCGAACGCATGCTGCCACGTCTGGCGCGCAAGCTGGGCGGCGCGCCGCGTTCGCGTCGCAAGGCGCCGGCGGCCAACCTGATCCACCTGGTGTTGCCGGCCGAGCACGCCAGCCTCGGGGTCGAGCGCGCGGTCGGCCAGTACCTGCACCAGGAGCATGGCGGGCAGGTGCACTACGTGGAGAACACCCTGTTCAACGGGCTGTTCGGGCTGCTGTGCTGGGAGGTGATCTTCTCGCCCGTGCCGGGTGCGTTCTTCCACCCGTTCCAGAGCGCGCCGCAGGACCTGCACGAAGCCGACTTCCAGCTGCGCCGCGCCGAAGCCTTCGAGGCGTGTTTCGCCCGGCTCGACGCCGGTACCCATGCCGAGGTCATCCGCCAGGTTCACCAGGCCAAGCAGGGCTTGCAGTCGCCCTTCGTCTGCTGGCCGGCGCTGTCGCCCGAGCTGCTCGACCAGGCCCTGGGCTGCCTGCCGCCGGCGCACCTGAAGGCGTGCTTCATCCGGCTGTTGCAGGACATCCGCAACAACCGCACCGGCATGCCGGACCTGATCCAGTTCTGGCCCGACGAAGGTCGTTACCGCATGATCGAGGTCAAGGGGCCGGGCGATCGCCTGCAGGACAACCAGCTGCGCTGGCTGGAGTTCTGCCGCGAGCATGGCTTGCCGGTGGACGTCTGCCACGTGCGCTGGGACAACGCCGCTTCATGAGCTACACCGTCGCCGTGCGTGCCCTGTGCGAGTTCAGTGCCAAGGTGGGTGACCTGGACCTGCGCTTCACCCCATCGCCCACCGCCCAGGAGGGCATCGACGGCCATCGCCGTGTGGTGGCGCGTCGGGGCGCCGGCTACGAGGCTGAGGTCGCGCTGGAAGGGCAGTACCAGAGCCTAAGGGTACGGGGGCGGGCCGACGGCTACGACCCGGCGCTCAACCGCCTGGAAGAGATCAAGACCCACCGCGGCGACCTCTCGCGCCAGCCGGACAATCACCGGCAACTGCACTGGGCGCAGGCCAAGGTCTATGGCTGGCTGCTGTGCCAGGCGCGGCAGCTCGAGCGCATCGAGGTGGCCCTGGTCTACCTGGACGTCGACAGCGACCGGCAGACGGTGATCAGCGAGTCCTGGCAGGCAACCGACCTGGAGCGCTTCTTCGACAAGGTCTGCGGGTATTTTCTTGGCTGGGCCCAGGCCCAGGAGCAACGGCTGCTGGTGCGCAACGAGGGCCTGCAGGCGTTGCAGTTCCCGTATGCCGCGTTCCGCCAGGGCCAACGGCAACTGGCCGAGACCCTGTACAAGGCGGTCAGCACCGGGCGTTGTCTGATGGCCCAGGCCAGCACCGGCATCGGCAAGACCCTGGGCACGCTGTTTCCGCTGCTCAAGGCCACCACGCCGCAGCGGCTCGACAAGGTCTTCTTCCTGACCGCCAAGACCCCCGGCCGCGCCCTGGCCCTGCACGCGCTGCGCCAGTTGACCGAGGCCTCGCCACAGCCGGCGTTGAGAACCCTCGAGCTGATCGCCCGCGACAAGGCCTGCGAGCACCCGGACAAGGCCTGTCACGGCGAGTCCTGCCCACTGGCCCAAGGCTTCTACGATCGCTTGCCCGCGGCACGCGAGGCAGCCAACCAACGGCCTCTGCTGGATCAGGCCGGCGTGCGTGAAGTGGCGCTGGCGCACCAGGTCTGCCCCTACTACCTGGCCCAGGAGATGGCGCGCTGGGCCGATGTGGTGGTGGCGGACTACAACTACTACTTCGATGCCCACGCCTTGCTCTTCGGCCTGGCACAGGCCAACCAGTGGCGCACGGCGGTGCTGGTGGACGAGGCGCACAACCTGGTCGAGCGCGGGCGGCAGATGTACAGCGCCAGCCTCGACCAAGGTCAACTGGCCACCTTGCGCAAGCGCAAGCCGGCGGGGCTGACCGGCGTGCTGGACGGGCTCAATCGCGCCTGGAACACCCTGTACAAGGAACAGCGCGCGCCCTATCAGGCCAGTGCGGCGGTGCCCGAACCGCTGCTGCGCGCTTTGCAGCGTTTTGTCGGGGTGGTGCAGGAGCAGATGAACCAGGCCCCGGTCGGCATCGAGCCGGACCTGCTGGCGTTCTACTTCCATGCTTTGCAGTTCACCCGCGTGGCCGAGCTGTTCGACGAGCATTTCCTGTTCGACATCAGCGTACGCGAAGGGTCGGGCAAGCGGCGGCTGGCCACCTTGTGCCTGCGCAACGTGGTCCCGGCCCGGTTGCTGGCGCCGCGCATGAGCGCTGCCCGCAGCGTCACGCTGTTCTCCGCCACCCTCGGGCCGCGGCAGTTCTACACCGACTTGCTGGGCATGCCCGCCGACACGGCCTGGCTGGAGGTGGCCGCGCCATTCCGGGCCGAGCAGCTGCAGGTGCGCATCGCCAGCCATGTGTCGACGCGCTACCGCGAGCGGCAGGCGTCGCTGGCGCCGATCGTCGAGCTGATCGCCGAGCAGTACGCACGGCAACCGGGCAACTATCTGGCGTTCTTCAGCAGCTTCGAGTACCTGGAGCAGGTCTCGCGGCTGCTGGCCGAGCGTCACCCCTCGATCCCGCGCTGGGAGCAGGCGCCGGGCATGGACGAGGCGCGACGCGAGGCCTTCCTGGCGCGTTTCGTGCCGGACGGGCAGGGGGTCGGTTTCGCGGTGCTGGGCGGGGCGTTCGGGGAGGGGGTCGATTTGCCCGGCACGCGGCTGATCGGCGCCTTCGTCGCCACCCTCGGGCTGCCCCAGGTCAACCCGATCAACGAGCAGTTCAAGCAGCGCCTGGGCCGCCAGTTCGGTGCGGGCTTCGACTACGCCTACCTCTACCCTGGGGTGCGCAAGGTGATCCAGGCCGCGGGCCGGGTGATCCGGGGTGACCACGACCAGGGCACGCTGGTGCTGATCGACGAACGCTTCGCCGAAGCGCGAGTGCGGCAGATGTTTCCGTCGTGGTGGCAGTGTCCTGAGGGGTAGGGGCGTGTGCGGGGGGATGGGTACCTTCATCCCTTGAGGAAAGCATTTTTTGCGCTATCCATGCGCCATTTACCTTGCGTGTTTTGGTGGGCCCTGCGGGCCCAATCGCGGCACTGTGCGGTGGTCAACTTTTTCCGGACACCTTGATCGGTGTTTTTCAGGCGGCCTTCAGCTCGTATTGATTCGGTGCCAGGTAGCCTAGTGTCGAGTGCAACCGTGTCCTGTTGTAGAAGCGCATGATG